>ERZ1106943.246-NODE-246-length-75738-cov-5.183344_pt1 | contig 75738 bp, 77 predicted proteins | sample MGYA00403671_ERZ1106943 | MGnify/ENA primary metagenome ERZ1106943 (study PRJEB35170, sample SAMEA104062427) | human gut metagenome | biome: human gut; feature: human-associated habitat; material: faeces | place: Denmark | collected 2012-06-14 ...
GCTGCAGCACTTGCTTATGGTGTCGATAAAGAAAAATCTGAAAAGATTCTTGTATATGACCTTGGTGGTGGTACATTCGATGTATCTATTCTTGATATTGGTGATGGCACATTTGAAGTTGTTGCTACTGCTGGTGATAACCATCTTGGTGGCGATGACTGGGACCATGTATTACAAGATTGGATTCAAGCTCAAATCAAAGCTCAATTTGGTGTTGAATTAAATGATAAGATGGCTATGCAAAGATTCAAAGAAGCTGCTGAAAAAGCTAAAATTGAATTATCTGGCCAACTTGAAACAACTATTTCATTACCATTCATTGGTATGACTGCAAATGGACCAATTAACTTTGAAACAACAATTACAAGAGCTAAATTCCAAGAATTAACTAAAGATTTATTAAGAAGAACAGAAGAACCAGTACGCCGTGCTTTAAGTGATGCACATATTACCGCTAACGACTTAAACGAAATCATCATGATCGGTGGTTCAATCCGTATGCCTGCTGTTCAAGAATTAGTTGCTAAAATGACTGGCAAAGCTCCTAACTATTCTGTAAACCCTGATGAAGCTGTATCTATTGGTGCTGCTATTCAAGGCGGAATTCTTCGTGGGGATGTCAAAGATGTTGTCTTACTAGATGTTACTCCATTAACATTAGGTATTGAAACTATGGGTGGCGTTATGACTCCATTAATTACACGTAACACTACAATTCCTACAACTAAATCACAAATCTTCTCAACTGCTGCTGATAACCAACCTGCTGTTGATATTATGGTTTACCAAGGTGAACGTCCAATGGCTCACGATAACAAATTACTTGGACACTTCAAACTTGATGGTATTAAACCAGCAAGAAGAGGCGAACCTCGTATTGAAGTTACATTCTCAATCGATGTAAACGGTATTGTTAAAGTATCTGCTAAAGACTTAGACACTCAAAAAGAACAAAATATCACAATTTCTGGATCTAATGGTTTAAGCAAAGAAGATATTGACCGTATGGTTAAAGAAGCTGAAGAAAATAAAGAAGCCGATGAAAAACGTAAAGAGGAAGTTGAATTAAAGAATAAAGCTGAAAGTTATATCAATATGATTGATCAACAATTAGCGGAATCTGGTGACAAGATTGATGCCACTCAAAAAGAACAAACTCAAAAATTACGTGATGAATTAAAAGAAGCTCTTGATAAGAACGATATGGATACATTAAGATCTCGTATCGGTGAATTAGAAAAAGCTGCTGAATATATGGCTCAAGCACAAGCTCAACAAGCTAATAACCAACAAACAAATACAACATCTTCAACTAGCGAAGATGCAAATAAAAAATCAGACGATGATGTAATCGATGCTGATTTCACTGAAAAGAAATAGTTAACCTTATTTTGGGGCAAGTGTTCTTGCCCCATTATATCGATTAAAGGAGGGAGTTAACAATGGCTACAAAAAGAGATTATTATGAAGTATTAGGCGTAAGCAAAACAGCTTCTAAAGATGAAATTAAAAGTGCCTATCGTAAGTTAGCTAAAAAATATCACCCGGACTTAAATAAAGAGCCAGGTGCGGAAGAAAAATTTAAAGAAGTACAAGAGGCTTATGATGTCTTATATGATGACAATAAACGTGCAACATATGATCAATTTGGTCACGCAGCATTTGATCAAAACGCTGCTGGTGGTCAAGGCGGCTTTAATGGATTCTCTCAAGGCTTTGGTGGCTTCCAAGATGTTGATTTAGGCGATATATTTGGTTCTTTCTTTGGCGGCGGAAGAAGCCGTTCAAGAAGAAGCGCAAATGGGCCAATGCGTGGTAATGATACCTTTATGCGTGTTCGTATTAACTTTATGGACGCAATTAATGGTACAACTATTTCTATTCCACTTGATGTTGATGAACAATGTGATGCATGTAATGGAACAGGTGCTAAATCTGCAAGTGACATTCAAACATGTTCTAAATGTGGTGGTACTGGTACAGTAAGAACTAGACAACAAACACCATTTGGTACATTTGAATCACAATCTGTATGTCCTAATTGTGGTGGTACTGGTAAGATTATTAAAAATAAATGTGATAAATGTGGTGGAGAAGGCTACATTCATAAACACACTAATGTCGAAATTAAAATACCTGCTGGTATTAATGAAGGTCAACAAATCCGTGTAGCTGGTAAAGGTGAAAGAGGAGTTAATGGTGGCTCTAATGGTGACTTAATTATTGAAGTTACTATTAAAGAACATTCTAACTTCCAAAGAGATGGCGATAACATCCATATTGAAGTTCCTATCTCAATGGTTGATGCCACACTTGGTGTTACTATTACTGTTCCAACAGTATATGGCGAAGTTGATGTTAAAGTTCCGGCTGGTACACAACCTGGACAAATCTTAAAGATTCGTGGTAAAGGTGTGAAAAACTATCGTACAGGCTTATATGGTGATCAATTCATTCATGTTAAAGTTGTTACACCTACTTCAATTAGCAAAGAACAAAAAGCTTTACTTGAAAAGTTTAAAGAACTTGATGGTAAGAATGAGAGTATCTTTGATAAATTCAAGAAAATGTTTAAAAAATAAATTAGATGCACTTAGTCAGTAATTGATTAGGTGCTTTTTTAATTTATAATGTAGTTAAAGTTAGGTATAACCATGGATGAAAAGTTTAATATTACGAATCCTAGTTTATATTAATGAACTAGGATGTTTTTATTAAAAGTTTTTACAAAAAAATATACAAGATAGTATATAAGATAATATACAAGATAATTGTAGTTAATTCGAATTTGTGGTACAATAAAAAAGAAAGGGGTGATTAAATGAATAATACTTATAACCCACCTTATACGCTTACTGATGAAATGTTTGATCTTGTTTCTCAAATAATGGAAAACCTTGGCAAACTTAATAGTGTTGATGATTTGGAAAAGTTGCCAAGGCTACGCCGCATAAATAGAATAAAATCAATTCATTCATCGCTAGCAATTGAAAATAATACTCTATCTATAGAGCAAGTATCAGATGTTATAAATGGCAAAAAAGTACTAGGACCTCAAAAAGATATTATTGAAGTTCATAATGCTTTTAATGCTTATGAAGAAGTTTCTAAAATAGATCCATATAGCATTAAAGATTTATTAAAAATACATGGTGTTATGACTAATGGGATTGTTAAAGAATCCGGAATGTTTCGATCTGGACAAGTAGGTGTTTATGATCAAGATGGCAATGTTATTCATATTGCTCCACCTGCTAATATTGTGCCTAGTTTAATAAAACAATTATTTGATTGCGTAAAATCAAGTAATATTAATATGCTCATAAAATCAAGTATTTTTCATTATGAATTTGAATTTATTCACCCTTTTAACGATGGCAACGGAAGAACAGGAAGATTATGGCAAACTGCGATGTTAGCAAGTTGGAAGCCTATATTTGAATGGATTCCAATTGAAAGCATTATTAAAGATAACCAAGATGAATATTATAAAGCAATTAATGTTTCAACAGAACAAGGTGAATCTACGGCCTTTATTACTTTTATGCTTAAAGCAATTAATACTGCAATTAATAATATAATTATTGATTCGAAAAATCATTATAATCATAGTAATAATAGAGTATCTAAACTTATGAATGTTTTGGATTATTACCCACAATCGGCTAATGAATTAATGGAAAAGCTTAACTTAAAGTCACGTGTTGGATTTAGAAAAAATTATTTAGAACCGGCGATTGAGCTTGGACTAGTTGGTATGACAAATCCTGATAAACCAACTAGTAAAAATCAAAAATATTATAAAGTATAGATAGTTTATTGCTTTAAAGCTTGTTTATTTAGTAATAAATTATAAAAAAAAGACGAATAAATCGTCTTTTAGATAAGATTATGATATCTTAGTTTATAATGGCACTTAATTGATTAGGTGCTTTTTTAATTTATAATTTAGTTAAAGTGAGGCATAACTATGGATGAAAAATTTAATACTATATTAAGTATTGTGTTAATACCGCAAATAGTATCGTTAATAGTAGAAAAAGATAAACTAGATGAAATAACCGCCCTTAACGAATTTTATCAATCTAAGCTTTATGATTTGTTAGCAATTGAAGACACAAAAATGTGGCACTATAGTTCATTAACTCTTTATATGATGTGGAAACATGAAAAAAAGACAAATGAACTCATTTTCCCAGTGGAGTTATAGATTATGAGTAAGGAATTGCCATTTGTTATATTTTGTATTGAAGAATACAAAAATAGTAAAAGCATGAGCGGAAAAGAAGTAATCAATTTATTTAATAAATATTCGGTACTAGATTATTTATGGTCATTTTATGAAGCATTACATACGACAGGTACAAAATATATTATTAACGATATTGATTTATATATAAAATCGCGTCAATTAGCGGATAAACACCATAATTGATTATAAGTTTACTATATAGTTTAATATTACGAATCCTAGTTTATATTAATGAACTAGGATGTTTTTTATTAGAAAATTTAATATAAAAGTTGGTATGCAATTGTGTTTTTCTTGTTCTTATTGTTTTAAGAATAAATGCATAAAAATAATAAAAGCTATTTGCAATTTTATGCGTTTATTTTTGTATTGCTCTCTTTAATTATTGACAATAAAATCAGTTATGATAATATGGGATTGTAAAGATTCAAATTTTTATAGAAGTACAATTATTTATTATTAAGTTACTAGTGGCAAATTTTGTTGATTGCTATTTTGGTTTTGTGCGATTTAAAAAATCTTATTTATTAGTATTGAGAGGAGATGATTATGAGTGAATAAGAAAAAATTATTATTTTTTTCTATTATGTTTTTAACAATGAATTTATTTGTTTTTTTCGTTTTTTTTCCTACTTTACCAATATATGGTTATACCCATCAAATTTCTAGAAGTGATAATCCTGGCTTGTATATAACAATTACATCAAATACATTATTCAAGGTGTTAAAAGATGATTATTATAACAATGTAGTAAAATTTTCATATATTATTTCATTTATCTTACAAATAACTAGTGTGGCTTTTTCTACAATATCAATGTTGTTTTTTGCTTTATCTAAAAAAGTTAACCATTATATTTTAATTATTCCTAGTGTAATTTGGTCGATACTTTTAATCATTTTATTCAGAAATACAATAACTCTCCTTATAGTATCAACTATATTTTTCATAATGTCGATTTTTTATTTTATCTATTTATTAATCACAAAAAGAAATAATGGGAGTATATATGGGCAATCCTACTAAAAATATTCTTAATCAATTAGAACTTCAAAAGATGTAAATAATCATTAATATTTAAAAAATTAGTCGACAGATGTTCTAAATATCTATGGTGATGCATTTTGCAGGTGCACCACTTTTTTACACTGATGTTTAGAGTTTGAAGAATAAAAAAATCTATAAATGTAATCAATAATATTTCTAAAGAAGCATTAAGATAATATACAAGATAATAAAAAAAGACGAATAAATCGCCTTTTTAGATAAGATATTTTTATTAGAATTCTTCATTAAAATAAGGTAATTCTTCAGTTAATATTCCAGGTCTATTATCAGGATCTAAATACACACGTTTTCCTTCGTTTAATTTAAGAATATTATTTATTTCTTCATTTTCTAATGTAAAATCAAAGACATCAAAGTTTTCTTTAATTCTATTTTCATGAACTGATTTTGGAATAGCAATAATGCCACGATCAATCAAATATCTAATGCATATCTGAGCGGGACTTTTAGAATACTTTTTAGATAACTCATTAATATAAGGCATAGTAAATGCTTCACCTTTCATAAACGGACCATAAGAAGTGACAATCATATCATGAGTTTCACAAAATTTAACAAGTGGAACTTGACTTAATCCCGGATGCAATTCAATTTGATTAGTAACAGGTTTAATAGTTACATAAGGTAATAGATGCTCTAAATGATGAATTTGAAAGTTTGATACACCAATTGAACGAATATAACCTTCTTTAACTAATTCTTCTAGAGCATGATATGTTTCTAAATTAAATTCATAATTACTACTTGGCCAATGCATTAAATATAAGTCAATATAATCAACACCTAAGTCTTTTAATGATTTAAATACAGCTTTACGAGTATTATTTTTACCAAATCTCGTAATTTGTAATTTAGAAGTAATAAATATTTCATTACGAGGAACACCACTATCGCGAATGGCTTTTCCAACAGCTTCTTCATTTTTATAATTCTGCGCAGTATCAATATGACGATACCCATGACGTAAAGCAAATAAACAAGCATTATAACATTCTTCACTTGGGGATAGGAATGTTCCTAAACCTAATATAGGCATTTCATAACCATTATTTAATTTAATATTCATAGTATTAATTCCTTTCTTAACTTCTATATATTTAAGATAATATTTTTATCTTACTTTAGCAATTGCAATATGAATTGAAATAATACATTAGTAATTGTAAAAAATCTTCATTTTAATATGTAAATGTCGACATAAATATCAAATTGTACTTATTAATTAGTAGTATTTTAAAATTCTTATGCCTACTTGACCTGTACAACTTCAAAAAGCACATTTTTTGCACTTGATTAAATAAAAGATATAAATATTGATAATTAATGTAGAAAAGAGTATCATGAAGTTGCAAATAAGAATATGTTTGGAGGTAATTTATGTTTATTGAAAGATTGTCTAAAAAATATAAAGCAAATGAACCAATTTTTACTGATGACATTATTGAATTATTTCCCGATTATTCAAGGGCACAAGTATTTCGTTATATAAAAAAAGCAAAAGAAAGAAAAGAAATTGTTCAATATGCTTTTGGTATATATTATATTCCTAACATTACTTTTCTTGGTGAATTATCTACCATAAGCGCTGATGATGTGATTATTAAAAGATATTTAAAAAACAAAAATGAAGTTTTTGGCGTTTATAGCGGAATAAAACTTCTTAACAATTTTTCTATTACTACACAAATGGCAGCAGTTATTGAAATAGTAAGTAATAATGAAACGATGAGATGTCGTGAGATAAATATTAATAATCGAAAGTTTATTTTGAGAAAATCTCGTTTAAAAATTAATGCTAATAATTTTGCTGCTTATACAGTTATGCAACTATTTAGTGACTTTGCTAATAGTGATGAATTAAATGAATCGGCAAGAAAATATTTGCTAGAATATATGAAAGAATATAATATTACAAGCAAGCAATTATTTGATATGGCAAATTCGTTTCCGGCTAGAACTACAAAGAACTTACTAAGGAGCGGAATAATAAATGAAATTGCACACTGATAAAGCGCGATTTAAAGATGCGATTATAGCAACGAGTGAAATGTTAGGAATTGAACCAGCACTGGTGGAAAAAGATTATTTTGTAACTTTATTTTTAAAAAAGGCTACAGAAGAAGTACCTGGACTTATTTTTAAAGGCGGAACTTCACTTTCTAAATGTCATAAACTCATCGATCGTTTTTCCGAAGATGTAGATTTGACTTTAGATAATGAACATTTTTCTCAAAGTAAGAAAAGAAACTCAATAAAAATACTTATTAATATATGTGATGAGCTTGGGCTTAAATTGCTTAATAGAGAAATAATAGAATTACATACACATTCGAATTATAATTGTTACGAGATAGAATATCCTATGATTTTTTCATCATATAATATAAAGTCAAAATTAATCGTTGAAATGGTATATATGCAAAAATCATATCCTTCTGAATTAAAAACAGCTAATTCATATATAGGAGAATATATTACAAAAAGAGGCAATAATGACATTGTATCTTTGTATGAACTTGAACCATTTAATGTGCAAGTACAATCACTTGAAAGAACATTAGTGGATAAAGTTTTTGCTATTTGTGATTACTTTTTAAATGGCAGAATAGATAGAAATTCAAGACACATCTATGATATTTATAAATTATTAACAAAGATTGATTTATATGATGATGACTTAAAGGTTTTAGTGTATAACGTAAGAAATGATCGTAAGAAAAACAAGAGTTGTTTATCAGCACAAGATAATGTTGATATTCAAAAAATATTAATACAAATAATAGATACAGCTTTTTTTAAAAAAGATTATAACGATGTAACTCTAAAACTATTAATAAAACCATTGAGTTATGATGAAGTTATAAGTTCATTAGAATCAATTGTGGAAAGTGCCATTTTTGAAACAAAAGCAAAAGTATCTCTATAACAAAACAATGTTCCATATTAAATCTTAGATTATAACTAAAACTTATTGCTATTTACATATTTAACAATCATAATTAAGTGGGACGGAAAATATTTATGAAAAAAGCAATTTTATCTTTTGTTATGTTTATGAGTTTAGGTTTAGTTAATGTAACTTCATCTAATGATTTAGTAGTGGCTAATGCTCAAAGTATTTCAACTATTGAAGAAACTAATACTAATCAATTTGAATATATGAATGTAGGAAATACATTAAATACTTATACAGGTAAAGGAGTTAAAATTGCTGTTATTGATACAGGCATTAACGCTACTCATGAAGATTTTTATGATAGCGAAGGAAAATGTATAATTTCTGATAAATCTGCTTATTTTTCTAGTGGTGATTCTTCATCAAAACCACATACTATGGATTTAGGCTTTACTAATGGAAAAAATGATGTATCAACTTATGAAGATTTATTAAAAGGATTAAGTGATTATAGCGGCGGACACGGCACCCATGTTGCTTCTATGATTTCTTCACAAATTAACGGCGTTGGATCAGTTGGTATTGCTCCAGATGCCGAGTTAATATTTATTAAATGCGCTAATGAAAAAGGCGTATTTCCAAGTAGAAATTGGATTAATGGTGCTATCGAATATGCCATAGAAGTAGGCGCGGACATTATTAATTTATCAATCCAATCTTATGCGGTTAGTAATATTAAATATGGAACATCGACAAGTGGAACAGGATACACTGATGCACCATCTGCGTACGCTAGTTCAATTAAAAAAGCGTGGGATAATGGAATAATTATTGTTTCAGCTGCAGGAAACTATAATACAGAATATGCTTCATATCCTGCAAATAACGATAATGTCATTTGTGTTGGTGCTTTAGCGGATGGCTCTTTTAACTCAAAAGCTGCTTATTCAAATTATGGAAATGGCGGTACAAAAGCAGATGCTAATGGAAATCAAGTTGCCTGTAGTGATATTGATTTGGTTGCGCCAGGCGGAGGATATGGCGCTAACGCAAAATCTAATAATTCTTATTCAGATAGTAGTTGGGGTGGAACATCGTTTGCCTCTCCTTTAGTAGCGGGCGCTATTGCATTATATAAAGAAGCACACCCAGAAGCCACACAAAAAAGTATAATTAAAGCATTATATGACTCTTGTTATGCTTTAAATAATGAAAAATATTTTGGTAATGGTCGACTTGATGTAACGAAATTTATATCGACAGAAATTGTTGAGCCAAATTATGTTAATGCCATTAAAGCAATTGATGACTTTAAGAATTCATTTAAAACAGTTAGAGAAAATCTAACGGATTTTACAAATATAACTGATGCTTACAATAATGCAGATGCCATTTATAAAACATTAGGCGATGAAGATAAAATAAAAGTAACAAATTATGGCTATTTAGATGCCGGATTAAATGTATATATGTTTTTAGATGATTTCTATTATAAAGAAGTAAGGATAAAAGATTCAAATAATGAATTATCTATATGTAATTATATTGCTAATAAAGATAATCAAACAGTCTTTAATGAACAATATGAAATGTATATCACTAGTGAATTAGAAGAAGAACTTTTATCCTACACATTTGATGTAATGGGTAGTGACGGAAGTATTGTTTATGTCGGAGATACTATTACCTATATTCAAAATGCATTTAATAATGTTCAATCAAATAATGAAGATAACCATGTGGGAACTATAACTACAATTAATTCTAATTATGGAACAATAATAATTGCTTTATCTATTTTTATGTTATCAATTATTGGATATGTAGTCATAAAAAGACGTCAAAATATTCAATAATAATTTTTCCTAGTTTCATTATTTAATAATTTTATGTATAATAATTATTAGTTTCTTTGTGGAGGTGGATGAGAATGCCAAAATGTCGTATTTGTGATGCTAAAGTAGATGCGAAAGCTAGCGTTTGTCCTGTATGCGGATGTCCAAATCCTTGCGATGGCAAATCAAGAACATCTGACTTAACAATGAATATATCCGATATGTTAGATACAGTTGATTTTCACTACAAAAGTAAGAAAAAAGCTGCATTATTTACAATGTTTTTAGATATAGTTGGTGTCGGTCGTCGTTATTTAGGTTATAACACAAGCTCTTGGATTTTAACTGCAATCAATGTTATTATTCTAATCGCTACATACTTTGTCGCTAGCGCTATTCACTTAGATGTCTTATTAGCGTATGTAGGAATAATTGCTTTAATGTTTGCTATTAATATAATTCGTGGATTAGTAATTTTATTAACTAATTCTACGGACGCTAACGGAGATGAATTAGAATAGTGCAACGCTATTTTGTTACTGGTAATATTGAAAACATCACTTTTTATGAAAGTGATATTTTTCATATTGAACGTGTAATGCGTTTTCGTGAAGGTGACGAAATTGAAGTTGTTTTAAATGGACATATCTACTTAGCTAAATTAATTAATTTTAAACCAATTAAAGTTAGTATTATAAGTGAAATATTTGAAAATCGTGAATTAAATGCGCATATTACTTTGTTATATTGTTTACCTAAAGGCGATAAGTTAGATTTAGTTATTCAAAAAGCTACAGAAATTGGTGTTAGTAAAATTATCGGAGTAATATCAAAACGAGTTGTGGTACGTATTGATCAAAAAGATAAAGAAAAGAAGTTAATACGTTATAACAAAATCATTAAAGAAGCTAGTGAGCAATCAAAACGTAATGTAATGCCTATTTTTGAAGATATTATTGATTATAAAGATATTAAAAAATATTTAGGTAAACATAATTATATTGCTTATGAGAAAGAATCATTAAATAATAACAGCTTAATGGAAAAATTAAGTGAAATTAAAGACAATGAAGATATTACTATTTTAGTTGGCGCAGAAGGCGGATTTGAAGAGAGCGAAGTTAATTACGCTAACGAAGTTGGATTTAAAAATGTTTCATTAGGTAAACTCATTTTACGCAGTGAAACTGCAGCGATATATTTCTTGAGTGTTTTATCTTTTATGCTAAATAGGTGAGCTTTATGAAAGTATTACATGAATTAGAGAGAGTTAGTAAACATAGAAAAAAATCTCGTAGTTTGGAATATATATTTTATAAAGACAATGAATATATTCTAAAAAAATATCCATTTATCGCAAAAATAATCACTAAAGATAAAAAATTTTATAAAACACAAGCTAATATTATTATTCGCGGATTAATTAACAAAGAAATTATTGATAAAGAAATTATTAATTATAAAAATAAATGTATAGAAAAGAATAAAATACCTAATGCCAATGAATTAAAAAACGCTATTAACGATGCAATTGTGGATTTACCATATTTTAGTGATAAGAATGGACATCGCATTTATATGCCGTTTTTTTCGAAAGCATTAAATGTAATTTATGTTGATGAACCTATTAAATTATTAAATTACCCTTATGATGAATTAATTGATGATTTTTCAGCAAGCATAATTGATGCTTTTGAAGTTTATAATTATGAATTATATAATTCGTTTTTCTCTTATATGGTAGAAATAATAGGTGATAATACCTCAAAAGCATTTTTTAATGTTAATGACTATAACATTTATGTTATTGATAAACAAGGTCGTTTAGATTTAATTATTTATACATTTGATAAATACTTATCAGAAATTAATGTTACGGATTTTATGAAACGCGCTACTAAATTAATGAAAGTATTTTATAAAAATGATCGTTTAAGATTTATTGATGCCTTATATGAAGAAAAATTCATATCACAAAAGGTATATAAGAATATTTTAGGGAAGGTGAAAAATGATGAAGTATAAAGTTGTTACATTAGGTTGCAAAGTTAATACTTATGAATCTGAAGCTTTAAAAACTTTATTTGATAAAAAAAGATATACTAACGATGAAGAAAACCCTGATGTTGTTGTTATTAACACATGCTCAGTTACTTCCACTAGCGACCAAAAATGTCGCCAAAAAATTCGAAGTTTAATTAAAGCCCATCCTAACGCTGTTATGGTTGTTATGGGATGTTATGCTCAAGTTGGTTTTAAAGTAATTAGCGAAATACCAGGAGTTAATATTATTGTCGGAACTAATAATCGTCATTTAATTCCAGAATTAGTGGACAAGTATTTATTTGATCATAAACAAATTAATATTGTTGAAGAAGCCAAAAGAGATTTTAAATATGAAAGTTTAAGTGTTACATCGTATTATGAAAACACACGTGCTTTTTTAAAAATTCAAGATGGTTGTGATAATTTTTGCTCATATTGTATTATTCCTTACGCTCGCGGAAAAATGCGTTCAAGAAATAAAAACGAGGTATTAAAAGAAGTAAGTCAATTACTTGATAACGGCTTTAAAGAAATTGTTTTAACTGGTATTCATACAGCAGGATATGGAAAAGAATTCCCAGATTATAAATTCCATGATTTAGTGCGTGATATCTTACAAGATAAACGTCTTAAAAGACTAAGAATATCTTCCATAGAAGAAAGTGAAATTACTCCTGAACTCATTGATTTATTTAAAGAATATGATGCTTTAGCGCATCACTTACATATTCCTCTTCAATCAGGTTCAGATAGCGTTTTAAAAAGAATGAACCGTAAATATGACGCGACGTCATTTTGGTATAAGATTGCCGGCATTAAAGCATCTGTGCCAGATATTGCAATAACTACGGATATAATTGTTGGATTCCCAGGCGAAACAGAAGAAGAATTTGAAGAAACTATGAAATTATCGGAACAATGTGGATTTGCTAAAATACATGTCTTCCCATATTCACCACGTGAAGGCACTCCGGCGGCAAAAATGAAAAATCAAGTGCCACCTGACATTAAAAAAGGACGTGTTAAACGTTTAATGTCATTATCAAACAAATTAGAAAATGCTTATCAAAAGAAATTTGAAGGTAAGACATTATCAGTATTGTTTGAAGAATATGATCCAGCACTTGATATGTACAAAGGTCATAGTTCTAATTATTTATTAGTTTATAAAAAATCTGATATAAATTTACATAACCAAATAATTGATGTTGAATATCATAAAATTTGACATTGTAAAACAAAACAATGCGATTAAATCAGCGTTTTATAAAAATGTTATAATTTTTAAAAAAAATATTATTGATATTAATGGACTTAAAACTTATAATATCAACGTTGATAACAAAACTAGGAGGTGTACTTATGGCTGTACCATTTAGAAGAACTTCAAAAACTTCCAAAAGAATGCGTAGAACACATTTCAAATTAGCAGTAGAAGGTATTGCAAATTGTCCAAAATGTGGCGCAATGATTAAATCTCACCACGTATGTCCAAAATGTGGATATTATGATGGCAAGAGCGTTGTCGAAGTAAAATCAGAAAACAAGGAAGCTAAATAATTGGTCTTGCATAATGCAGGACTTTTTATTTTACTCGTTTTTTGATAAAATCATTAAGGTGAGTTTTATGAAATATGTATTAGTAACAGGTGCTTATGGTGGCATGGGAAAAGCAACCATTAAATTATTAAAAGAAAAAGGCTATTTTGTTTTTGCACTTGATAAGAAAGTAGAAAAAAAAGAAGATAATATTTTGCCTATTGAATGCGATATAACAAGTGAAAAAAGTATCTTATTAGCATTTGAGCAAATTAAAAAAGTAACAAATGAACTATTTGCTATTATTCATTATGCGGGAATTTATATGCTTAATTCTTTAGTAGAAATGGAATATGAAAAATTTGAAAAAATATTTAAAATTAATTTGTTTGGTGCTTTTTTAATTAATAAAACATTTTTACCTTTATTAAAAGATGGAAGTAAAATTATTATGACCACCAGCGAATTAGCGCCTCTAGATCCGCTTCCTTTTACGGGAATATATGCTATTACTAAAAGTGCATTAGATAAATATGCTTATTCACTTCGTATGGAGTTACAATTATTAAATATTTCAGTTTCTACTTTGCGAGCAGGAGCGGTTAATACTGAGATGCTTAATGTCTCTATGAGCGAATTAGATGATTTTTGTAATAACACAAAATTATATAACTATAATGCCAAAAGATTTAAGAATATTGTCAATAGTGTCGAAGCCAAAAAAGTATTACCAATTAAAGTTGCAAAAAAGAATTATAAAATATTAAATAAGAAACACCCAAAATTCGCTTATAGCATTAATCGAAATAAGTTATTAATTTTATTAAATATCCTTCCAAAAAGACTACAATTTTGGATAATTAGAAAAATTTTAAAATAAATACGATATAAAAGTCTTAAACACAAAAACGTGTGCTAGATTTTAATGATTATTTCAAGTATAATTAAATTACGAATCGAGGTTATATTATGGCTAATTTTTTAGACGGAATTGAAAATTTAAAAAAAGGTGATTTTACCAAAGCAATAGAAATATTTGATGAATTATCAAAGCAAGGAGATTATCATTCATCTTATCAACTTGCACAAATGTATAATCAAGGAATTAATGTTAAAAAAGACTTAGAAACATCTGGTGAATATTTTGATGTAGCTTTTAAACAATTAAATGATATAGAAGATAGTAATGAAAAACTATATTTACTTTCAACTTTCTATTTATATGGTTTAGGCACAGTTGCTAAAGATGAATTTAAAGCAGTTGAGTTATTGGAACGTGGCGCTAAAAACAAAGATATTAACTGCATGACTTTACTTGCTAATTGCTATCGTAATGGTATAGGAGCAGAAAAAGATGATGAAAAAGCTTTTGAGTTAATAAAAGATTTAAAAGATAGCGGTCATCCAATCGCCACTAAAGTATATGCGGATTGTAAAATGTTTGGTAATGGTACTGAAGCAGATTATAAAGAAGCAGTTAAGTATTATGAAAAAGCATCTCAATTAGGTGATGTATCTTCTTTATTTATGCTTGGCACTTTATATCATGAAGGTAAAGGTGTAGAAGTAGATGATAAAAAAGCTTTAGAATATTTCTTAGAAGCCGCTAAATACAAATATCCAGATGCTTTAAAGAATGCTGCTTATTTTTATGGACATGGTATTGGTACAGAAAAAAATCAAAAATTAGAAGCTGATTTTATTAAGTTATATGCTGATACTGGCGCTGCAGATGGCATGTATTTATATGGTAATATGTGCTTAGATATGAATCGTGGCTTATTTAAATATGCAGAAGGTATTGATTATTTAAAACGCGCTACTCAATTAAAAGACCCACGCGCTACTCATTTAGTTGGTAGAATATATGAAACAGGATTATATGGAACTTTCAAAAATGAAAAAGTCGCATTTAATCACTATATTGTAAGTTATAACTTAGGTTATAAACCTGCAGCATTTGATGTATTGCGTTGCTTAAAAATGCATATTGGTGTTGAAGGTAATAACCAAAATAAAATTGAAGAATTTGAAAAAATTTGCGAAGAACTTCGTAATTCGTCGAACGCCCGTGCCTAACTTATTTGTCTAAATATTGAAATTATGTTAAAATACTTTTAGGAGAGTTAAATAATTATGAACTATAACAAATTAATTGATCATACGATTTTAAAACCTGATGCTTCAATTGAAGACATCAAAAGAATTTGTAAAGAAGCAAAAGACTATAATTTTATGAGTGTATGTGTAAATCCTGCTTTTATTGATTTATGTAAAAATGAATTAAAGGGTAGTGATGTCAAAGTTTGCACTGTTATTGGTTTTCCTCTTGGTGCGACACTTCCACAAGCTAAAGCACTTGAAACTCGTGAAGCAGTATTTGAAGGCGCTGATGAAATTGATATGGTAATCAATATTACCATGTTAAAAGCTCATGAAGATGACTATGTTTATAATGAAATTGAAAAAGTACGTAGATCTTGTATGGGCAAAGTTTTAAAAGTGATTATTGAAACTTGCTTATTGACAGATGAAGAAAAAGTTCGTGCTTGCTTATTAGCTAAAAAGGCTGGAGCGGATTTTGTTAAAACATCAACTGGTTTTTCAACTGGCGGAGCAACTGTTCACGATATTGAACTTATGCGTAAGACAGTTGGTCCTGATATGGGAGTTAAAGCATCAGGTGGTATTAGAACTCACGATGACTTAGTAAAAATGGTCGAAGCTGGTGCAACAAGAATCGGAACTTCATCTGGACCTAAAATTATTTAATTACTTACATATAAACTTCACTTAAAAGGTGGAGTTTTATTATTTAATGGGGAAAATTTTGCTTAATTTCAATCATTTGTAAATTGATAAAAAAATTATTGCAATTAATAGGCAATATGCTATAATTACTATGTTGTTTAGCCATCCGGCTTCAGAAGGAGGGAAAAAAATGCCAAAGACAATTGTACGCGATAATGAATCATTAGATGAAGCACTTCGCCGTTTTAAAAGACAAGTAAACAAGGCTGGTACTCTCGCTGAAGCTCGTAAACGCGAATTCTACTTAAAACCTGGAATTAAACGCAAACTCAAATCTGAGCAAGCTCGTCGCAAATCTTATTAATCAAATTGCACTATCTATTCGGTAGTGCTTTTTTTGTTATTTATGACTCATTTTATTCATATATTGAATTGGTGATAAAATGATAGTAATTGATAAAAATGAAATTAAAGTTATTAACTATGAACGGCTTATATCAATAGATGAAAAAGAACTTATCTTAATAATGAAAAAGACATTTGTTTATATTTATGGTCGTAATCTATTAATTAATTATTATGATAAATACGAATTAAGAATTAAAGGCATAATTGAAAAGGTTGAATATAAGTATGAATGAACGTACAGAGATTATTATTCATTATTATGATTCTATTTCTTTATTAGATAAAATTAGATTAGCTAATATTCCTGTTTATAAATTTAAAATTTTAGGTGATGATGATTATTTATTAACTATTGATATTTATAACGAAAAACGCATTAAAAAATTAATAAAAGATGTGGAAGTAGTTAAGCATTATGGATTATTTGGTCGCATTAAAAGACTATTTACTACTAAAATAACGCTTATTTCTTTATTAATATCAATGATTTTCTTTTTTGATATTACGAATCGAGTTTCTGATGTAAAAGTAGTTGGTACTAATCATACCCTTTCATCACGTATATTGGATTACAGTTCAGAATTAGGATTAAAAGAATATATTCGTTTACCAAAATATGAAAAATTATTAGAAGTAGAAACATCCTTAAAAAATCAATTTGTTTCTTCTATTGACTTTTTAGAAGTTCGTTTAAAAGGAACAATTATTACCATTAAATATCAAACAAGAAAAGATACTATTACTGTACCAGAAAAAGAAGGATCAAAGTACGCTAGCAAAAATGGGATAATATCGCATTTTGTTCTTAGTAGTGGGCAAAAAATGGTGGAAGAAAACCAATATGTTACTGCTGGCACTTTATTAGTATCTGATACCATAACAGATACAAATGGAAATGAAATTAAAATTGGAGCATATGGACAAGTATATGCTAAAACTTGGACGATCATTGAAGTTAAAGGTCAAAATATTAATGATAAAAGTGAAGCGTTTTTATGTGCTTTACAAAAATCTAAAGAACTAATGTGTAAAGGATTTTATTTAGAAGAAAAGATTCTAGAAGAAAAAATATTAAAATTCGACTATAAAAATGGCGATTATTTCTTAAAAATTCACTTTACTTGCTTAGAAGATATCGGAAATTGAAAATTCTCTCTTTATATATATAATGAGGTGAAATTTTTATGAAGTATTATTGTTTACAAGAAAGTAGTAGTGATTGTGGCTTTTGCGTTTTAAAAGTAATGTTAGCTAATCTTAATAAAGATGCTAATTACTTAGATTTAAAAAACCAAAAGCAAGGACCATATTCAATGTTAGATATTAAAAAACTAGCATTAGAATACAAACTAGAATTAGAAGGGTATAAAGTAGATGATTTATCTTTATTAAGCACGTTTACTTTTCCTTTAATTTGTCAAATTAAAAGAGGAAAGGATAATCATTTTGTTTTGATTGAAAAAATCGAAAAAGGAATTCTTTATATTTTTGATCCATCGATTGGTGAATTAGAAATAAATGAGAGTGTATTTCAAGAAATATTTAATCAAAATGTTTTAATGGTTAAAAATCACGAAGTAGAAAAGTTACAAGTAGGAAAGAAGAAAATTAATTCATGGTTATTATTATCTTTGCTTTTTAGCGGGTTAACTGGGATTGCACTTATTGTTTCAGCGTTTTTTGTCTTTAAAGTGCAAAATAGCGTTTACTCTTATATTAGTATGGGTGTAATTGTTATTTCGCTTCTTATTAATGTGTTTATCAATAACAAATATGTAGATGAAGTATATAAAGAAGAGCAAATTAATTATTATAATTTAGGAGTAGTTAGCAATAAAATTCAAAAAAACTTAAATTATTATGGTCAAATGCCGTTAAAATTTTCAATTATTATTTTGCTATGCCTTATTATTCTTGAAAGTACCAAATTGGGTTATTTAAATTTAGTGGCTATTGCCATTACCTTTGCATTATATTTTATGTTTAACTATATGTATTCTAAACAAACCAATGCACTTGAGATGTTAGAAAAATCAAGTTATGATTTAAATTACGTTTTAAAAAGAAGTAAAAAACTCGTAATGTATAAAACACTTTTTATTGCTATAATGATTCTAGCAAATGCTTTTATGGTTATGAAAGTGATGAACAAAACATCTTTAACCGGTATTGATTATTTTATATTTAATATGAGTTTAAATCTAACTATCATAAAATTATTAAATGATATCGCTTTTCCAACGAATAAATAAAGTAAAAACGCTTATTATTTCACTTAACTTGTGTTAAAATAGTTGTGGTGATTTTTATGATGCTTGTTTTTGAAAATGAAATGAATGAGGAATTTGATAAATATGAAGAAATTTATCAAAAACTAATGGAAAAAACATTTAAAAAATTAAATATTAAAAAAGATTATGAAGTTGATGTTAATTTAATTGACAACGAAAGAATTCATGAAATTAATCGTGAATATCGTCATGTTGATCGACCGACTGATGTAATAAGCTTTGCTTTTTTAGATCATGTTGATGGTGAGGTTACTATAAAAGGCGATATTCCTACTTTATTAGGAGAGATTTTTATCTCTGTAGACAAAGCTAAAGAACAAGCAAATGCCTATGGTCATTCTTTACTCCGTGAAATGAGTTTCCTTTTTGTTCATGGTTTATTACATTTACTGGGCTATGACCATATGACAAAAGAAGAAGAAACAGTAATGTTTTCATTACAAGAAGAAATTTTAAAGGAGGACTAATTATGACTAACGAAGAAGCAATTAGATTAGCCAAAGAAGCAAGAAAAAATCATTACACACCTTATTCACACTTTGCAGTAGGTGCGGTTATTATTACTAAAGATGGTAAACATTTTTTCGGTGCCAATATTGAAAATGCGAGTTATCCATTATGTATGTGTGCGGAAAGAAACGCTCTTTATCATGCTTATAATAATGGTTATCATAAAGAAGATTTTGCTATTCTTGCTTTAGTCGCTGATACTAGTGATGTTTGTTCTCCTTGTGGAGCGTGCCGTCAAGTAATATCAGAATTATTTCCTCGAGATGGCAAAATAATTATGGGAAATATGCAAGGCAAAATTAAAGAAACAACTGTAGATGAATTATTACCATTTGCCTTTGATTCAAGAGATTTATAGTATGAAAAGCGGATTTGTAGCGTTATTAGGGCGCCCTAATGTTGGTAAATCAACACTTTTAAACGCCATATTAAATAAAAAAATATCAATTATTTCTCCAAAACCACAAACAACGAGAAATAATATTATGGGTGTATATAACGATGATGATTCACAAATAGTTTTCGTTGATACTCCTGGTGTTCATAAACCTTATTTTCGTTTAGGCGAATTTATGAATAAACAAGCTTTATCATCTGTTCGTGATGTTGAAGCAATAATTTTGCTTGTTGATTCTTCTTTACCATTTGGGGAAGGAGATCAATATTTGGTAGATCATATTAAAAGTGATGCGCCAGTATTTGTTGTATTTAATAAAATTGATTTAACAAACATTTTATTAATAACGGAATTAAAAAATAAATATCGTGAATTATTTCCTAATTCGGAATTTATTGAAATCTCAGCTATTAACAATGTAAATATTGAAGAGATAATTGAAAAAATTAAAAACATTTTAGAAGAAGGACCACAATATTTCCCACGTGAACAAGTGACTGATAAAGATGATCAATTCGTAATATCAGAAATAATTAGAGAAAAAATATTGTTATTAACAAAGCAAGAAATTCCTCATTCGGTCGCAGTAATTGTCGAAAAAATGGAAACTAAAAAAGATAAAATTGATATATATGCCACAATTGTGGTCGAACGCGATTCCCAAAAAGGAATTATTATTGGTAAAGGCGGCAAAATGATTAAACGTATTGGCACTTTAGCAAGAAAAGATATTGAACAATATTTGAATATGCGTGTCAATTTAGCAACTTTCGTTCGTGTTGAAGAAGAGTGGCGTAATTCCGCGAGATGTTTGAAAGAATTTGGTTATAATGACAAATAGTTTAGAAACGACAGGCTTTATTATAAGTGTCACAACATATAAAGAAAATGACGCAATCATTAATTTACTTACTAAATCAGGAGTAATTACTTTTGTGGCGCGTGGCATTATGAAAATTGATTCAAAATTTGGAACGTTATGTCAACTATATAATAAAGTAGAAGTCTCTTTAGATCAGTCACGCCGAAGTGGTTATTATAATTTAGCTGGCGGCAAAGTACTTACTAATTTTCAACCAATTTATGAAAATCTTGAAGCAATGGTTACTACTAGTTTACTAGTGGAAATAATTCGAAAAACAATTGATGAATATAATGTTGAAAATTTATATAATCTTTTAAGTTGTGCCTATGAAGCAATATTAAATAAAGTTGATTTAAGCATTATACGTGTTGTTTTTATTTCCCAAATTATTATCGCTACTGGTTTGAAACTTGATGTTAATGAATGTGTAAGATGTCATAGTCAAAAAGGAATATTATCTTTGTCATTTGATGATGGAGGTTTTGTTTGTCAAAAATGTTTTAATCCTAATTTAGATGTACTATGTAAACCAGTATACATTAAGTTAGTGAGATATTTGTTTATAGCCGATTACCATGAGGCAATTAATAAAGATTTACCTTTGTTTGAAACACAAAAATTATTCGATGATTTGTATGATTTTTTATGCAAACAACTATCAATATCCTTAAAAAGTTATAAATTATTAAAAAAGATAAGAGAATAGTTTAAAATACACTTATAATAGGTTGACAGAAATTTAACAAAAACCTATAATTTTTAAATGTGTTTTCACATGGTGAAAAGCGGAGGTATTTATGGCAAAATATGAATTTGAAAAGATAGTAACACACTTGCAAACGCAAGGATATGTCTATCAAGGCTCAGAAATTTATGGTGGTTTATCGAACACTTGGGATTATGGACCACTCGGATCTGAATTTAAAAATAATGTAAAGAAATTATGGTGGAAAAGATTTGTTCAAGAATCACCTACAAATGTAGGAATTGATGCTGCTATATTAATGAATCCACGTGTTTGGGAAGCAACAGGCCATGTCTCAACATTTAATGACCCACTTATTGATTGTAAAGAATGTAAAACAAGACATCGCGCTGATAAATTAATTGAATCAGAATTTCCAGATGTTAATGTTAATAAAATGACTAATGAAGAAATGATGGATTTTATTCGTAAAAATAATGTATGCTGCCCTAATTGTGGCAAATCTAATTTTACCGATATTCGTCAGTTCAATATGATGTTTAAAACGCATATTGGTGTTACTGATGATAGCAAATCTGTTGTCTATTTAAGACCTGAAACTGCTCAAGGTATGTTTGTTAACTTTAAAAATGTTATTCGTACGACAAGAAGAAAACTTCCAATCGGTATTTGTAACATTGGTAAAGCATTTAGAAATGAGATCACTCCAGGAAACTTCACATTCCGTACTCGTGAATTTGAACAAATGGAAATGGAATTTTTCTGTAAGCCTGGTACTGATTTAGAGTGGTTTAGTTATTGGAAAGATTTCGCCAAACAATTCTTGAACGACTTAGGCTTATCTAATGATGTTTTAAGATTTAGAGATCATGAGAAAGAAGAACTAGCATTCTATTCTAAAGCCACAACAGATATTGAATATTTATTCCCATTTGGTTGGGGTGAATTATGGGGCATTGCTGATCGTACCGACTATGATTTAAAACGTCATATGGAATACTCAAAAGAATCTCTTGAATATTTAGATCAAGAAACTAACACTAAATTTATTCCATATTGTGTTGAACCTTCACTTGGATGTGATCGTTTGGCATTAGCGTTATTATGCAATGCTTATGATGAAGAACAACTTGAAAATGATACACGTGTTGTAATGCACTTGAATTACGCGTTAGCGCCTTATAAAGCCGCTATATTACCATTATCTAAACAATTGTCTTCTCAAGCAAAAGAAGTTTATGCTTTATTAAGCAAACATTTCTCTGTAACATATGATGAATCACAAAGTATTGGTAAGAGATATCGCCGCCAAGACGCAATCGGAACACCATTCTGTATTACTATTGACTTTGATACACAAAATGATCATTGCGTTACTATTCGTGAACGTGATTCTATGAAGCAAGAAAGAATTAAAATTGAAGATTTAATTAATTATATTTCAGAAAAAGTATTTTTCTAACTAGAAAGGAAGTGACATCAATGCTAGATGCAAATTTAATCGAAGAAGTATTAAAACGTGCTAATATTGTTGATGTTATTTCTTCATATATTAATGTCATAAAAAAAGGAAATAGATATGTCGCTATTTGTCCTTTCCATGATGATAAAAATCCTTCTATGATGATATCAAAAGAAAAGCAAATCTTTAAATGCTTTGTATGTGGTGAAGGTGGTAATGCTATAACTTTCATCCAAAAATTTGAAAAGATACCATTTGAAGATGCAGTTCGTAAACTAGCGGATTTAATTGGCTTTAAAGATGAAAGATTAACTAAAAACGTTACTAAATTACCAGTTGACGAAGAAAAAGAGCGTTTATATAATACCATTGAATCATTAACGAAGTTCTATGAAATATCTTTAATGGCCAATGAAGGAAAAGATGGACTAAACTATTTAACTAATCGTCAAATTGATGAAGATGTTATTAAGCAATTCCGTATTGGATTTGCTCCTAATAATAACATTATGTCTATCCAATATATGCAGGCCAGTGGGCATAGTTTAAAAGATATCGAAACTATTGGCGTAGCAGGTCATAGCAATGGTCAATTTGTGGATCGCAATGCTGGACGTGTTATCTTCCCATTATTTGATATTAATGGTCGTGTAATTGGCTATTCTGCTCGAAGAATAAAAGATAGTGATGAGGCAAAATACATTAATTCACCTGAGACCCCATTATTCCAAAAAGGTAACGTTATTTATAATTATCACAATGCTAAAAAGTCATCAAGATTAGATGGTTATTGTTATTTATTAGAAGGCTTTATGGATGTTATTGCCTTATATCGTGCTGGTATTAAAAGTGCTGTCGCATTAATGGGTACGGCATTAACAAATAACCAAGTTAACTTATTAAAACGCTTAAACGTCGAAATTCGTATATGTCTAGATGCAGACAATCCTGGTCAAATGGCAACAATGAAAGTTATTGAGGCATTTGATAAAGCTGGAATTAAATATCGTATTGTTCGTCGTTCGTCTGGACCAAAAGATGCTGATGAAATATTAGATAAATATGGGAAGGATAAATTAATTAAGTGGTTAAATATTTTAATTGATAAAATTCAATTTGTTATGAACTATTTTTTACTTAATAATAAATTAGAAACAATCGATGATCGCAAGAAATTTATCACAGATTTTCTACCTTATTTAGTGGGAGTAAATAACGAATTAGAACTTGAAGAATATATTGTTAATATTTCTAAAGCAACCCAATTTGACCGTAAAGTAATATTAACAGCATTAAATAAATATCGTAAAGTTAATGTAAGGGGTGACTATAATGGGGGAACAACCACAATATTTGAAAGTCATCCCGAAAGAAAAATATTACATCGGTTAGAACTTACTGAGCGCGCAATTGTTTATCAAATGATTAATTCACCATCCGCTCGTAAATTTTATTTAGAAAAAGATGTGCCTATTTCTGATGATATCTTTATGAAAATTGCTAATTACGTTATGGAATATGCTAAAGAGCATGATAATGTCTCAGTTAGTGATTTAATCAATTATGTATCCGCTAGTGATGATGATCAAAAAGATCAAGTTGTATCCGAAATTACAGCATTATCACTAGAAAAAAGGTATCCAATTTGCACTTATGAATTATTAAGTGAATACTTGGATATTATTAACAAAGAAAGAGCAAAAAAATATGAACGCTTTATTTTAGATAAATCTGTTGAAGGTAAATCGGATCAAGAACAATTAAAAATTTTGCTAGAATATGGCAAAAAAATGGAAAAGCGTTTATACGAAAATAAAAAGGAGAATTAAATTATGGCAAAGAAAAAAGTAGTAGAAACACAAGATTTAGAAACTTTAGAACAAATTAAAGAAAGATTACTAAAAAAAGGACAAGAAGAAGGACATCTTGACCAAAAAGAAATATTTGATGCCACCAATCACTTAGAGTTATCTGATATTGATATTGAAAATTTATTAGAATATTTTGCTGATAATAACGTTGATATAAATGATAATGCGGAAGATAACATTGATGATATCGATGAAACTAAACTAAATGATGATTCTTCAATTATCGATTCAGATTTATTTGAAGATGATGGATATGTTAAAGAAAAAATCGATGATGATATCGATGATATTGATAAGTATGCAAGCTCAGATATTAAAGTTAATGACTCAGTAAAATTATATTTAAAAGAAATTGGAAAAGTAAAATTATTAGGTGATGAAGAGCAAGAAGTGGCAAGACGCTGCGCTGAAGGTGATGAAGAAGCTAAAAATCGTCTTATTACTGCAAACTTAAGATTAGTTATTAATATTGCTAAAAACTACGTTGGACGTGGTATGTTCTTGCTTGATTTAATTCAAGAAGGTAATTTAGGTTTAATTAAAGCTGTTTCTAAATTTGATTACACTAAAGGATTTAAATTCTCAACTTATGCAACTTGGTGGATTCGACAATCAATAACTCGTGCTATTGCAGACCAAGCTCGCACAATTAGAATTCCAGTTCATATGGTGGAAACTATTAACAAAATGACAAGAGTTCAACGTCAACTTGTTCAAGAATTAGGTCGTGAACCAACTGCGGAAGAAATTTCTGAAAAAATGGATGGGGCATTATCGCCTGATCGCATTCGTGAAATTCAAAGCATTGCTGTTGACCCTGTTTCTCTTGAAACACCTATTGGTGAAGAAGATGATTCTCGTTTAGGCGATTTTATAGAGGATAAAGATACAGAATCTCCAACCGAATATGCCACCAAACAATTATTAAAAGATGAATTATATTCAGTAATGAAGGACTTAACTGATCGTGAAGAACGTGTTTTACGTTTACGCTATGGATTAGATGATAATCGTCCACACACTCTTGAAGAAGTTGGACGTGAATTTGGTGTTACCCGTGAACGTATTCGTCAAATTGAAGCTAAAGCTATTAGAAAATTACGTCATCCAACTAGAGCAAAACGCTTTGGTGATTATCGTGATTCTAAATAATTGGCCTATCTAAACGATTAGTGCAATATATAATTTAGTTGTTATATTTGAATTATTAATAAGAATTTTATGTCACTAACAATGATAATAAATCGCTAAGATAATTTTAGCCGATTGTTTCAAAATTTAGCAAAGGCCTTAAAAAGTCTTTGCTTTTGCTATTTAAATTATTGGTTTTTATTGTAAAATAAAAATGATAATAAAGGGAGAATTAAATTGTGGTAAATACCAAAGAAACAAAAACACATGAATTAGAAACTTTAGATCAAATTAAAGAAAGATTACTAAAAAAAGGACAAGAAATAGGACATCTTGATCAAAAAGAAATTTTTGACTCGATTAGACATTTAGATTTATCGGACATAGATATAGAAAATTTATTAGAATATTTCGTTGATAATGATATTGATGTAATTGATGATGATAATGAAGATAGTTTGGATAATATTGGCGGAGAAGTCCAAGATGATTCATCAGTTATTGATTCGGATTTATTTGATGATGATTATTTAAATGAAAAAGATGATGATACTGATGAAACGGAAACTGACGTAGAAAAATATGATACTTCAAATCCACAAGTTAAAGATACTCTTAACTTATATTTAAAAGATGTTGGAAAAGTAGAATTACTTGGTGATAAAGAGCAGGAAGTGGCGCGTCGATGCGCTGAAGGAGATCAAGAAGCCAAGAATCTTTTAATTACTGCAAATTTAAGACTTGTTATAAATATTGCTAAAAAATATGCAGGACGTGGTATGTCCTTAACGGATTTAATTCAAGAAGGTAATTTAGGATTAATGAAGGCAGTAGAAAAATTTGATTATACTAAAGGATTTAAATTTTCAACATATGCGACTTGGTGGATTAGACAAGCTATTGAACGCGCTATTGCGGATAAATCGCGTGCAATTAGAATTCCAGTTCATATGGTAGAAACAATTAACAAAATGAATCGAGTGCAACATTTATTAACACAAGAGTTAGGTCGTGATCCAACTCCAGAAGAAATTTCTGAAAAAATGAATGGTGCGTTAACTCCAGAACAAGTTCAAGATAATATTAGTCTCTCACTTGAACCTGTTTCACTTGAAAAATCAATTAATGATAATGATGATACGAGTATAGAAGATTTTATCGAAGACAAAGATAGCGAGACTCCAACAGATTACGCTAATTCTCAATCATTGAAAAATCAACTATATTCTTCAATGAAAATATTGAATGAGCGTGAACAAAAAGTTTTACGTTTACGTTATGGACTTGATGATAATCAACCGCGTACACTTGAAGAGGTAGGACGTGAACTTGGTGTTACTCGTGAGCGTATTCGTCAAATTGAGGCAAAAGCAATTAAAAAATTACGCAATTCTACGCGCTCAGAACGTCTTTGTAACGGAGAATAGGAACAAATTATGAGTTTATCCAAACGATTAAATGCTATTTATAATTTAGTAGATCAAGGATCTTCTTTGGCGGATATAGGCGCTGATCATGGTCAATTAGTCATTGAATTATATCGTAATAAAGTATGTAAAAAACTATTTTGTAACGATAACAAAATAGGTCCATATACTATTTTAAAATCAAACGTATCAAAAGTAAGTGAAGATATTGAAGTATCATTATCTTCAGGAATTGAGGCGTTACCGGATTATATTGACACTCTAGTTATTGCGGGAATGGGTGGAGATTTAATTGTCGATATATTAAATAAAAACAAAGAAAAATTAAACAATGTTTCTACGCTTATTTTAGCGCCTAACACTAATGCTAATTTAGTGCGACAAGTAGTTAATAAATTAGGTTATAAAATCACCAATGAAAAAGTTATTTTTGAAAAACATTATTATCAAATTATTCGTTTTGATAAAGGTGAAGCAAATTATACGAAAAATGATTATTTATTTGGGCCAATTTTACGCATTGAAAAAAGCAAAGAATTTATAAATATGTTAGATTATGAAAAAATTAAATTAGAGCGCTTATTAAACGAAAACTTAAGTGAAGAAAAAATTAAAGAAATTGAAGAAAAAATCAAGGAGATTAATCATTATGAAGACTAGAGCAATGCTTATAAAATTATCCAAACAATTTCCTAAGAAAATCGCTAAAAAAAATCATGATTTTGTAGGATTAATGGTTGGAAAATTGCCTGAAGAAATAAATAAAGTTTTATTATGCCTTGATTTTGATGACCAAATACTAGATGAGGCTTTAAAGATTAAACCAGATTTAATTATTACTCATCATCCATTCTTTTTTGGCTCTAAAGCTAAAATATTACGCTTTAACGAAAATAAGCATTTTATCCATGATACCTTAATTAAAAATAATATTGCTTTATATTCCATGCACACAAATTTTGATGAAGGCAAAGATGGAATGAACGATGCCCTTGCGGAATTATTGAATTTAAACGATGTATATGCGCCTGTTTTAGAACCAATGATGCGTATTGGTACATTAAATAATCCAATGTCAATTGAAGAATTTGCTAATTACGCTAAAAATAATCTTCGCGTAGATTATGCCTTATTAGTAAAAGGAAACGATAATCCGATTAGAAAGGTCGCTATTATCGGTGGCGGTGGCTCTAGAAGACACGAAATTGCATTAACAGAAGGAGCGGATATTTATATTTCTGGTGACGCTCCACATTATGTTCGCCGTGATATTATTTTAGAAAAGTTCAATTATTTGGATGTTCCTCATGAAGTAGAAAGAGCGTTTATGCCCCAGTTAGCAAAAATTCTAAAAAAAATGGATCCAAATATGGAAATTACCATTTTGGATCACGAAATTATGCCGAAAGTTATAAAGTAATTAAATAATTTTTTAATTCGATTAGTGTTTCTATAGGAGTAGAAGCACCACCCACTATTGTGGCATAATTATATTTTGATAAATCACAGTTAACAATATCGTTAACTGTTTTTATTTGTAAAATTTCTTTATCTTGATATAAGGTTCTGGAAATATCATATAATTTCATCGTATTAGAAGAAGTATTAGAACCAACAATAAAGATTAAATCAGAATCTTTATTGATATTATAAAGTGCTTTTTGTCTTTCATAAGTAGCGTTACATACTGATTTAGCAAAATGAGCATTTTTAAAATGTAAGAAAATATCTTTTTTAATATCTTCTAATTCTAAGATTGATAAAGTAGTTTGACAATATATTGTTGGATGATCATTTTTTACATTTTTATAATCCATTTTATTAAAAATATCATAAAAATGAATCTTATTTGATAATAAAAGAGTAGATTCCGTTTCAGGATGACCTTTTTTACCAATAAAAATAACTTCTTCATTATTTTCTAATGATCTTTTTATTAATAAATGATTAGTCTTAACAAAAGCACAAGTAGTGTCAATAACAATTAAACCTTTATCTTTAGCTAACTTATCAAGAGATTCATCATGTCCATGGGCAGTAAAAATAATAACACCTTCATTAATGTCGTTAATAGCTTCTAAAGGTGTTTTATTTTCAATAGTTATAATTCCTAATTTACTTAAATTGTTAATAACTATTTCATTATGGACAAGCATTCCTAAAATAAAAGTTGGTAAATTGTATTTTGCTTTTGCTTCAATAGCCATATTAATTGCGTTATTAACTCCATGGCAGCAGCCAGAAGGAGAAAGAATATCAACTTTCATATCATCACCAAATTTATTATATCATAGTTTAAAAGAATGGTCTATTTGGAGAATTTTGCTCTTTAAATTCTTTGGTTTGATTACTTTCTTGTTTGCTTTTTTTCTCATTAGGAGTAATAATTTCAGGATTATCAATTATTTCCGTTTTAACTTTTTTATTATTACTTCTAAATAACTTTGATGTTATTCCTTTAGTTACTCCTTTTAATCCGCCAAACAAAGGTTTTACTTGTGTGTATAATGGAATCGCGGTTGCAACCGTAGAGATTACTTCTTGGGTGCCATTTAAGAATTTAGAAAATGTGAATTTTGGCGCAATCGAACGTGTTGGTACCTTGATTGGCATTTTTGATCTTGGGGTATTAATTGGGCGATTAAACATACGATTATTATTAAATTGATTATATTGGTAATTTTGATATGGATTATAGTAATTACCATAGTTATCGTATTGATTTCTAAACATAATCTCACCTCTATATAGAATATGTAAAAAGCCTAAATTTGTTAATTTAATTTAATAAATTAAAAAAAATGTGTATAATTAACAAGGGAGTTGATATTATGGCATCATTTAAGAGTTTTGCATTAAGTCCAAAGATGATTTCTTGCATTGAAAAAATCGGCTATAAAGAGCCATCAAGAGTACAAGAACTAGTTATTCCAGCCGCCTTAAGAAAAGAATCTATGGTGGTTACTTCAGAAACTGGTTCAGGAAAAACACATGCTTTCTTAATTCCAATTATTAATAATATTGTTATTTCTTCACATAGTGTCCAAGCAATTATTGTTTCACCAACTCGTGAACTTGCAAGACAAACATATGATTTTGCAAAGCAATTTTGTGACACTTTTAAAGGATTACGTGTGCAACTATTTTCTTCACAAGTAGAAAAAAATCGTAATGTTAACAAATTAAATAATACACCGCATATCATTATTGCTACACCAGGTCGTTTATTAGATTTAGGCTTAGATGACAAAAACATTAATTTATCTACTGCCCAATATGTTATTCTTGATGAAGCCGATATGCTTATGGATATGGGTTTCTTTGATGATATCAATAAATTGTTAGAGCATTTAGATTCTGCTTCTAAAATGGTGTTTTCTGCAACAATAAATCCTAAACTATCACGTATTATTGAAAAGTATATTGGGGCGGAACATGTCATCACTTTAGAAAACTTAACTAATAATAAAGTAAGTCATTACGCAATTGATATTAGACATCAAGGAAAAAAAGAAGCATTATCTTCGTTTATAAATGTCGTTAATCCATATTTCTTACTTGTTTTTGCTTCGAAAAAAGAAGATGTTAATGATTTATATTTTTATTTAAAAAATAATGGCTACAATGTTGGTGTAATTCATGGAGATTTAGAAAAACGTGAACGTAAAAATATGATGAAGCGTATTAAAAATCTTGAATTCCAAATCGTGGTATGTTCTGATATGGCCGCTAGAGGAATAGATATTGAAAATGTTAGCGATGTGCTAAATGTTGATTTACCAAAAGATTTATCTTTTTATTTCCATCGTGCCGGAAGAACTGGTCGTTTTTATAAAGATGGCAAGTGTTATACTTTCTATGATGATGATAAGTGCGATGATATTTTAAAATTAGCGCAACAAGGTGTAAGTTTTAATTATTTAGTATTAAAAAATAATGAACTTAAAGAAGGCAAAGCACCAAATTATAAAAAAGAATTCCGCAAAAAGAAAGATTTAGAATTAGAAAAAGATATTAAGCGCGCAGTTATTGAAACTAAAAGAAATACAGTAAAACCAGGATATAAAAAAGCAGTTAAAAACGCTGTTGAAAAGGTTAAAAGAAAACATCATCGTAAGATGATTAAAGATAATATTCGTAAACAACGTGTCGAACGTTATAGAAGCGAGGCAAGAAATAATGGAAGATAAATTAATTATTGGAAGTCATGTTAATGATAATGCACCAGATTTTGTTTTAGGATCGGTTAAAGAAGCACTAAGTTATGATGCAAATGCGCTTATGTTTTATACTGGCGCTCCGCAAAATTCATTTCGTCGTCCTGTTAGTGAATTAAAAGGAGCAGAAGCCCAAGAACTTTTAAAAAGTGCAGGAATAAGTATTAGCAACGTGATTGTTCACGCTCCATATTTCATCAATCTTGCCAATTCCATTAAACCAGAATTATTTGAATTTTCCTTAAAGGCACTAATTGATGAAATAAATCGTGTTGATGCTTTGGGATTTTATAAATTAGTACTTCATCCAGGATCACATGTTAAAGCAGGATTTGAGGTTGGTATTAATAAACTTATTGATGGACTTAATAAAGCAATTGAAGCCACCAAAGGTAGCAAAGTAAAAATTTTAATTGAAACTATGGCGGGAAAAGGCGCAGAAATTGGTATAACCTTAGAACAAGTAAGAACAATTCTTGATGGTGTAAATGATAAATCAAGGATTGGTGTTTGTTTAGATACTTGTCACCTTCATGATGCTGGCTATGATTTAACGGATACTGATGCATTTATTAAAAAAGTTGATGAAATTATTGGTTTACATTATGTCGAAGTAATTCATATTAATGATTCTAAAAATGTTTTAGGAGCGCATAAAGATCGCCATGAAAATATTGGCTATGGCTTTATTGGGTTTGAAACATTATATCGCTTTGCTAATCATCCAGCTTTTAAGGATATTCCAAAAATCTTAGAAACGCCTTATGTAAATGAAAAAGCACCTTATAAAGAGGAAATTAAGGCGCTTCGTGAACATGTATTTAATGACACTTTAAAGAGTTCTATTTAAGAAACTTATCGATGGTAATAACGGCCTTCTTATATGTCTCAGGACTTAAGATTTTCTGAGCTTCACTAAGAAGGGCGTTTTTATTTTGTTTATTAATGCGGTAACGATTCTTTTTTAAGAAAGGCAAAATAACTTTGATTTCTTGATTCGTTACATTCACATTGTATTGTTTGGCTAACTTTATGGCATCAGATTCCGTTAATTGTTCAATATAATAGGCAATAAGATTTTGATTCATAATGATTTCTCCCATTTAGCATATTATATTTTATTAAAAATGTTATTGATTTATTTCTATTTTTAATCTTTCAATAGCATCATCATCATTTTTAAGTGTGGCAATGACTCGACCTTTTTTAAATAAAATCCATTCTCCATTACCGCCTGCAATACCAATATCAGCGTTTTTGGCTTCACCTGGCCCATTAACAACACATCCCATAACTGCAACGGTAATTGGTTTATTGATTTCTTCAAGCATTTTTAAGACTTTATCCGCAACTCCTGGAACATTAACGCGTGTTCTTCCACAAGTAGGGCAAGCTACTAGTGTCGGATAGTTAGGATATAATCCTAAATCATGTAACATTCTTTTCGCGGCTATGACTTCCTCTTTAGGATCAGCGCTTAAAGATATACGAATAGTATCGCCAATGCCTTTTAATAGAAGTGGCGCTAAACCGCTGACAGAACGGATAATACCGATTTCTTTAGTTCCTGCTTCCGTTATTCCTAAATGAAGGGGGTAAGGAAAAGTCTCGCTTGCTATTTCATAAGCTTTAATAGTCGTTAAGACATCAGAGCCTTTTAAAGATATAACAATATCATGAAAATCTAAATCTTCTAAAATCTTAACATGTTTTTTAGCAGATTCCACTAATGCATTCGCGGTATAATGCGTAGAATAATCGTGAATGGTTTTATCTAAAGAACCAGAATTAACTCCAATACGAATTGGAATATGTTTTTCTTTACAAGCAGCAACAACTTTTTTAACATTTTCAATGTTTCCAATATTCCCGGGGTTAATGCGAATCTTATCTACACCATTTTCAATAGCTTTTAAAGCTAAACGATAATCAAAATGAATGTCAGCTACTAAAGGAATATGAATAGCTTTTTTTATTTTGCTTATTGCTAAAGTGTCGCTTTCATCCATAACTGATACACGAATTATATCGCAACCTAATTTTTCTAGTTCTAATATTTGTTTGATAACTTCTTCGAATTTCGAAGTTTTTATATTACACATTGATTGGATTTTTACATTATTAGAATGACCAATAGAAGTATTTCCAATTTTAACTAATCTTGTTTCTAATCGATTCATAGTATCACCGCAGTTATTATATCAAAAAATGTATAAAAATCATAAAAAAATAATTTGTATGGTGGTTTTTAGTAATGCTAAGAAAAATAAATAGATATTATTAAAAAAAATTATGGCATTAACAATTCTTTTGTGTTAGAATAATTTCGCGTAAGTTGGAGGTGTCACTCATGAGAGATAACATTATCTATCGTTGTACAGAATGTCAAAACGAAAATTATATTGGAACTAAGAATAAACGTAATCATCCAGATCGTATGGAAATTAAGAAATTCTGTCCAAAATGTAACAAAATGACAGTACATAAGGAAAAGAAATAAGGCTTAGGCTTTATTTTTTTTATTTTTTATGAAAGTAACAACATTAACATATAAAGATGAATTTATCGCTAACACTCACATTGTTTATTTAACTGATAGGGATGTGATTGCTTTTGACTGCGGTCAATCTTCAAAAACATTTATTAATCATATTACTAGCCATAATTTAAATTTAAAAGCAATATTTTTAACCCATGGTCATTTTGATCATATTCGTGGACTTGATTTTATTGATGATACAATACCAGTTTACATTGCCTTAGATGACTTAGAACTATTAAATGATCCATATAAAAATTGTTCAAGTGAATTTGAAGATAAAGTTATTATTAAGCGAAAAGTATTTACTTTGAGTGATGAAGAAATAGTTACTATTGATGGAATTGATATTCAAATATTTTTTACGCCATTCCATACTTTAGGTTCATCAGTTTATTTAGTAAATAAAGAATTATTAATTACTGGTGATACATTATTTAAAAGTGTCATTGGAAGATGTGATTTACCAACTTCTAAAGCTCGTTTAGTAGATTCATCTTTAAAACGTATTATTGAAATATATCATCAATATGGAGATATGCCTGTTTATCCAGGACACGGTGATAATACGACACTAGCTCGCGAAGTTGAAAAAAATTTCTATTTAAGGAATATAAGATAAATTTTACCCAAAAATAAATAAGGTGATGCTTATGAGTTTTAAAGAAAACTTAATTTTAAGTTTGTATTTAGTCATAGTAAGTCTAATCTTATTTGAACTATCTTATTTTTTAAATTTTACAATTTTTTCTCCCTTAATGCTAATTAATAAATATGTAACTAAATCTATTTGGTTTTGTTTATTAATAGAAGTAGCAACATTCTATTTGTTCTATTTAATTTATAATCAAATCACTAGCTATAATTTTATGATGTTTAACCACATTTATAAATATATAGTTTTTGGTATTATTGACTATTTTTGTATAAATGGTTTATTCCAACTAGTGGGCATTTTAAGCGATTATAAGTACTTTACTACGCAATTATGCCTTTTTAGCGGATTAATTATTATAAAATGTGTGAATTTATATTCCATATTTTATTCAAATTTGATAAAATATCAAAGAAATACAAAGAAGGAGATGTTTTAAAATGATTAATATCACAGAATTAAGACCAGGTAATGCATTCGAATATGAAGGTAATATTTATTCATGTATTGATATTGCTTTAAACAAAACTGCTATGGCCAAAATGAAAGTAAAAGTTAAATCTAAAAATTTACGTACAGGTGCTGTACTAGAACTTTCATTCATCGGTGGAGATAAAGTAGAAGTTATCCACTTAGATAAGAAAAAAATGCTTTACTTATATGATACAGGTGATGCGTTAGTCTTCATGGATCAAAACACATATGATCAAATTGAAATTTCTAAAGATCGTATGAAATGGGAATCTAATTTCTTAAAAGGAAATGAAGAAGTCCAAGTAGTATTCTATGGCGATGAAATCATGGGTATTTCTTTACCTACAACAGTAGCGTTAACTGTTACTGAATGTGAACCTGCAGTTCGTGGCGATACTGTAAACAAAGCAATGAAAGAAGCAGTAACTGAGACTGGATATAAAGTCCGTGTCCCATTATTTATTTCTGAAGGCGAAGTAGTATTAGTTCGTACTGATAACGGCGAATATGATGGCCGTCAACAAAAATAATTTAACTCAAAATTATTGAAATTTGCACTTTCTTAGCGAAGGTGCTTTTTTATTACAAATTTCTACAATTTAAATATTCATAATATTATTGTTCTTTTTTATATTTTGCTTGCGTAAAATCTAATGAATGGGAGGAAATGTTATGAAAAAACGTGTAGTTACATTTTTATCATTATTTTCTTTAGCAATGGTTTTATCAGTTTATTATGTTATGTTACCAACAGGAGTGAAGAGTCCTACTAAAACAGATCCAGTGAATAACATCATAGAAAACGCTGATGATCCATATATTGAAGGAATTATTTTAGAACGCACTTCGGGTTTAAAAGAAGAACTACAAGTCCAATTAGATATTATGGAAAGTTCTGATTATAGCGCTACTGAAAAACTTGATGCTGCTTCACGCATTGAACAAATCGAATACATCATTGATTTAGAAAACGAAATGCGTACTTCAATTAAAGAACTAGGCTTTCCTTCAGCCTATGTTGAATGGAAAATAAGTGATGTAGATGTTTTGGCTGTTAGTGAAACTAAATCAAAACAAGATGCTTTAAAGATTATTGAATGCATTGATACTTTCTTTGATGATAGTGATTTTCATCAAGTAAATGTGTATTTTCGTTAGTCGAACTTAACTTTTAATTGCTATAATGCGCCTATTAATGTAAAATACATTTGAGGTGATAATTATGACATTGTTAGTAATACTAGCTGGTACTCCATGGTGGCAAACACTTATCTTCGTTATTTTTGGATTTATAGCAGGAGGAATAGTCGGATTCCTTGTTGCTCGTAACCTTATCAAAAAAGAAATCGAGAAAAACCCTCCAATTAATGAGAACATGATTCGCGCTATGTTCATGCAAATGGGTAGAAAACCATCGGAAGCGCAAATTCGTGCTGTAATGAATTCTATGAACAAAAATCGATAAAATGAAAATCCTGACTTCAAACATCAGGATTTTTATTTTGACTTATAAAACTATGTATTCACTAGTAAACTACTAATTATCTACTAATTAATTACTTTTTGCCTTTTAACCATTTAATTTGTGATTCTTGGCCTAAAAGAATACGATCAATATTTGGACTATGGCGGTTAATAAGAATAAGTGTATTAATCATGATTACAATGGTATAAAGTATTTCATAATTTAGCATTGGCCACATACCAACCCAACCAACATTAAAGCCAAGCATTAAAATTGCTACGACACTTACTGCAATACTTCCAAGTATTGAAGCTAGAGACACCATACGTTTAGCAATTAGAACAATGGCAAATACCGCCACGAAAACAAGAAGGAGTACGTAATTAGTGGCAATTAAACAACCAAAGAAAGTTGCTACAGCTTTTCCACCTTTGAAACGACAATAAACCGGATAACAATGACCCACACAAGCCATTAATAAGGCAATATAGCATATAGTCATAACATGAATATTAGAATCAATAAAAAATGGAAGCAATATTCTTAATATCCAAAATGGAATAATAATTTTAAAAGCATCCATCACAATTGTTAATGCGCCTAATTTTTTTCCTAAAACACGTCCTACATTTGTGCCACCGGTGTTATGTGAACCGAATTCACGAACATCAGTTTTTTTAAATATTTTTCCAATTATTAGTCCATTTGGAATTGCTCCAATTAAATAACAAAGTATGATACAAAAGATAGTAATTAATACTTTTATGCACATATCCATAAAGTCACTCTCCTATACTTGTATTATTTTATAAATAAAATGTTACAAATTCAATAAAAACTTTGCTATAATATTTTAGTTAATATTAATTATTAAGGAGTTGATTTTATGCCTGTCAAAAGTAATCACGTATATGATGAAAATGACATCGTGTTATTAAAAGGTCTTCAAGGTGTTAGAAAACGTCCTGCGATGTATATTGGTTCCACTAATGCAATGGGTTTACATCACTTAGTTTGGGAGATTGTTGATAATGCGGTTGATGAAGCATTATCAGGATTTGGTAAGTTTATAACTGTTACTATTCATAAAGATGGTTCATTAAGTGTTCAAGATGAAGGTCGTGGTATCCCAGTTGGTGTCAATAAAGATACTGGTAAAAGAGCTATTGAATTAGTATTTACCGAATTACATGCTGGTGGTAAGTTCTCTGATAAAGCTTATACAACAAGTGCTGGTTTACATGGTGTTGGTGCATCTGTCACTAATGCTTTAAGCGAATGGCTAGAATGCACAGTATGTACAAAAGGTGAACAATATTATATAAAATTTGCTAATGGCGGTAAGATTGTTGAACCATTAAAATTAATTGGTCGCACTAATCGTCATGGTACTTTAGTCCGTTTTAAACCTGATGCCTCTGTATTCTCGACAGTAGATTTTAAATGGGATACTATATATAACCATTTACAAGAATCAGCATTTTTATTAAAAACAGTTCATTTTATTTTAAAAGATGAAAGAACTGGTGAGTCTGTTGAATTCCATTATGAAAATGGTTTACAAGAATATGTTGGTATTTTAAATGCTAATAATACTCCACTATCTCCGGTTATTGATTTTGAAGATAATACATCACATATCAAAATGGATATTGCTTTTCAATATTGTTCTGGATATTACGATGAAAGAATTTATTCTTATGTTAATAATGTTCGTACTCGTGATGGAGGTACACACGAAACTGGTTTTAGGACTGGTATCACACGTGCTGTAAATGATTATGCTACTAATAACAATTTGTTACGTGGAAAAATCAAATTAGAAGGTAGTGATATTCGTGAAGGTATTACTGCGATTATTTCTTTAAAAATTCCTGAAGATCAACTAGAATTTGAAGGACAAACAAAAGGAAAATTAGGTACTCCAGAAGCCTTACAATTAGTTAATAACTTTGTATATTCGCAATTTACTTATTATTTAAGTGAAAATAAAGAATTTGCGGTTACTTTAATTAAAAAATGTATTGATGCTCAAAACGCTCGTATTGCTTCTCGTAAAGCAAAAGAAGAAGCACGTAACACTAATAAAAAATTAAAAAATGAAGTTATTTTATCTGGTAAATTAACTCCCCCTCAATCAAAAGACTTTTCTAAAAATGAATTATTTATCGTCGAGGGTGATTCCGCTGGTGGTACTGCTAAATCTGGTCGTGACCGTATGCATCAAGGCGTTCTACCTCTTAGAGGTAAACCATTAAATACAGATACAGTTGCGATGGATAAAATGCTTAAAAATGAAGAATTTGCAACTTTAATTAATACTATTGGTGCTGGATATGGTCAAGGCTTTGATATTAGTGATGCTCACTATGACAAAATTATTATTATGACCGATGCTGATACCGATGGTGCGCATATTCAAACCTTATTATTAACTTTCTTTTATCATTATATGCGTCCTTTAATTACTACAGGACACGTTTATATTGCTGTTCCACCTCTTTATGGTGTTTCTAAAGAAACAAAAGATAAACAAAAAGTTATGGAATATGCTTGGGATGATGAATCTTTAGATAAAGCTAAACAAAAAGTTGGTGCTGGATATAAAATCCAACGTTATAAAGGTCTTGGTGAAATGTCTGCAGAGCAACTTTGGGACACCACTATGAACCCAAAAACTCGTACTTTAATTCGTGTAAATATTGAAGATCCATTACTAGTGGAATATCGTGTTGGTGTCTTAATGGGTAAAGATACTGATGTTCGTAAGAAATGGGTTGAAGAAAATGTTGACTTTAATGTTGATGATGAATTTATGAAGGAGGTTAGACGTTAATGGCTAAGAAAAAAGTAATAGAACAAGAAGTAATTAACGAAAATATTCAAGACTCTCCTTTAGAATTTGTCATGGGTGATCGTTTTGCCACATACGCTAAGTATGTTATTCAAGATCGCGCTATCCCTGACGTTCGTGATGGATTAAAACCCGTTCAACGTCGTATCATTTATTCTATGTACCTAGAAGGTAATACATTTAATAAACCAACAAGAAAATGTGCGCATGCGGTTGGTAATGTTATGGGTAAATTTCACCCTCATGGAGATACATCTATTTATTCAGCATTAGCAAGGATGTCACAAGAATGGAAAGTACGTCTTCCTTTGATTGACTTCCAAGGAAATAATGGCTCTATTGATGGTGATAGTCCAGCGGCTTATCGTTATACTGAAGCGCGTTTATCAGAAGTTGCTAATGAATTAATTCGTGATTTAGATAAACAAACAGTTGATATGCAATTAACATTCGATGATACCAATCTAGAACCGATTGTCTTACCAGCCCGATTCCCAAATTTACTTGTGAATGGTAGTGAAGGTATCGCTGTTGCGGTTGCAACCGACATTCCACCTCACAATTTACGTGAAGTAATAGATGCTACAATATATGGCTTATCACATAAAAACTTCACTAATGAAGATTTGATGCAATTTATTAAAGGCCCTGACTTTCCAACAGGCGGTATCGTTTATAAAGGAGAAGGACTTACTTCTATTTATAAAACTGGTAAAGGCCGTATTGAAGTCGCATCAAGAACTGAAACTCTTACTGATGATAAAAATATTAATCAAATTATTGTCACTGAGATTCCATATGGAATTTTAAAGTCGGATATCGTTGTTGAAATCGATCATTTATGTCATGATAAGGCTGTTGATGGCTTATTAGAAGTGCGTGATGAATCAGATCGTAAAGGACTTCGAATTGCTATTGACTTAAGAAAAGATGCTAAGATTGATATTGTCTTAAATTATTTATTAAATAAAACTAAACTTCGTGCCTCTTATAGCGCTAATATGGTTGCTATTGTGGATGGTAGACCAAAAACATTGGATTTAAAATCATTTATTAATGCCTATGTTGCTCACCAAGTTGATGTTATTACCCGTCGTTCTAAATTTGATTTAGAAAAACAAACTAATCGTTTACATATATTGGAAGGATTAATTAAAGCAATTTCCGTTGTAGATGAAGTAGTGCGTATTATTCGTGGATCTAAAGATAAAGCTGATTCTAAGCATAATTTAATGGATAAGTTTAAATTCTCTGATGCACAAGCTGAAGCCATCGTTAATTTGCAACTTTATAAATTATCTAATACGGATATTACTACATTTATTAATGAAAAGAATGCTTTAGAAGCCTCAATTAAAGAATTAAATGAAATTCTTGCGGATGAACGTAAATTACACAAAGTCATTATCAAAGATTTAAAAGCGATAGCGGATAAATATGGGGATGACCGTCGTACATCAATTGAAGAAAAAGGCGAAACAATCACTATTAATAAACGTGATTTAATTGCTAAAGAAGATTGCTATGTCGTTGTTACTAAAGATGGTTATGTTAAGCGCTCCTCCTTAAAATCACAAAAATCTAGTGATGGTTCATTACCAGGTATTAAAAATGGCGATGTGTTGATGGGATATCGTGTATTAACTACTCTTGACTATTTATTATGTTTTACAAATAAAGGAAATTATTGCTTTGTTCCAGTTCATGAAATTCCAGAAACCAAATGGAAAGATGAAGGTAAACATATTTCAAGCATTGTTAAATTAGGTAGCGAAGAAAAGATTATTCGTGTTATTGCAGTATCTAAGTTCCGTAATGACTTAAGTGTTGGCCTTGTTTCTCGTTTGGGACAAATTAAAAAGACTATGCTTAATGAATTTGAAACAACTAGATATACTCGTCCACTAGGCTGTATGCGTTTATTAAGAGATGATGAGGTTGTTGATGCAGTTATTTTATCGGGAAATAGTGATATTGCTATTTTCTCCAGCCAAGGTAATGTTTCATTCTATAATGAAAACGAAATTGTTCCAACCGGAATTAGAACAAGTGGTGTTAAAGCAATGTCATTAAGAAACGGCGATCAAGTCGTTAGAATGTATGCGATGATGCCAGAAGAGAAAGCTAAATTCATTCTATTTACCGATCATGGCACCGAAAGAATATTTGATTCATCATATTTAACTTTAACAGCGCGTTTAGGAAAATTACAAAATTCCTTCAAATGCTTTAAGTCTGATCCTCATAACTTAGTGTACGCTAAGAAGATTGTTAAAGGTCTTGATAGTGTTAATATTAACTTAGTACTTGATAATCGTGATATTTTAAATGTTAATATTACTGATTTTAAACCTACTCCAAGTGATAAATACGCTAAGAAAAACATGGATGAATTAAGTGATAAAAATACTATCGTTGATGGATATATTGATTATATTGAATATGTCGATGATGAGTTTAAAGCATTAAAAGGTAAAACTAAACTTCCAGAAATGAAATTAAGTCGCGTAGAAGAAGAACCACAAGATGAAGAAGATTCATCTAATGGCTATGAACAAATTTCTATTTTTGATGATTTAGGAGATTAATTATATTTATAATTAGAAAACAAAATAGCGTTAAGACCAATTCTTAACGTTATTTTATTAAAATAAGAAATATTAAAATGAGGTAAAAAACAATGAAAAAATATAGTGATGAAGTTAATAATTTTTTATTAAATTATGTTTTGCCTAAAATGAATCTAAAAGATTATAACGAAAATAATATTGGCGATATTGTGCAATATATGTTTTCTAATATTGAAGGACCATTATGTGATAAAGAAGAAGATGGCAAAACTTTAACTTTAGAAGAATCAAAATTATTAAAAGTTGTTACTGAAGCAATTAATGAAATCACAACACGTGATGATTGGGACAAATAAGATTATCTTAAAATTTAATTGCACTCAAAACAGTTACTATATAGCGTAGTAACTGTTTTTAAAAATCTTTATTATGTAATTTAAATTCCGCTAGTAACTTTGTTAGGGCTCTTTTTTCTATTCTTGAAACGTAAGATCTAGATATTTTATACTTTTTAGCAATTTCTCTTTGGGTTAGTTCTTCATTGTTATTTAAGCCATACCTTAAGCTAATAATCATAAGTTCACGCTCGTCTAACACTCTTAAATATTCTTTTAATAAACTTAGCTTATGTGTTTTATCAATTTGTTCAGGAATAGAGATATCGCCATCATCAAGAGTTTCTATAATTGTTATTTCACTACCATCCTTATCAGTACCGATTGCTTCATAGATAGACATATCTTTAGAATACTTTTTGTTTGATCTAATTGCCATTAATATTTCATTTTCAATACATCTAGCAGCATAGGTAGCTAGTTTAACTTTTTTTTCTAAAGAATAAGTATCAATAGCTTTAATTAGTCCAATAGTCCCAATTGAAATCAAATCTTCATTAGATTCATCAGTATTATCATATTTTTTAGCAATATGTGCAACGAGGCGCAGATTATGTTCAATTAGCTTAATTCTTGCATCTTCATGGGTTTCTTTATTGAATAATTGATTGATACAAATATTCTCTTCCTCGTCACTTAATTTTTCTTTAAATACACCATTATTAATAAAACCAACTAAAAACTTAAAATTAAATAATAAATCAAATAAGAAATTCATTTTTTCACCTATTTAAACTTATGCTTAAAAAATCCCTTTATGATTTATAAAATAGTATTTTTTTATCAAATTTGTTAAATTTACTATCTTATATCTTTCATTATTAGTTTATTTAAACTAAAATAATAAAAAGGAGCGTGATATTATGTTTGAAAAGTATATTCCTGATGCTTATGCTAAAAGTATATTTGATGTTGATATCAACTTTTTTATCAAGCATAATTTTAAAACTATTCTAGTTGATTTAGATAACACTCTTGATAGTTATAAAGCAAACTCTCCTTCAACACGTGTAATCATGTTAAAAGAAACATTATCAACTCATAACATAGAGATGATCATTATTTCTAATAACAAAGAAAGGCGTGTTAATCCTTACGCTAGTAAATTAGGAGTGCGTTATTTGTTTTCAACCCGTAAACCATTTACTAAGCGACTTTTAAAGTTTATGGATGAAAACAATATTTCTAAAAATGAAACGATTGTTGTGGGTGATCAATTAATAACTGACATCAGAATGGCAAAGAAAGCAAAGATATTTTGTTTATTATGTGATCCAATTGTAAAAGAAGACCAATGGACAACACATTTTAACCGCTTGATTGATCGACCAATTCGTCGTCATTTGAAAAAACATAAATTATTGAAAAGTTGGGAGGTAATTTAATATGGTAACTAAACAAGAAAAAGATGTTCGTATTTGTGAAGGATGTGGCGAAGTATTACAGTTTACTGATTCACGTAAACCTGGTTATATACCAGAAGAAGTGTATAAACGTAATACGATGAATTTGTGTCGTCGATGTTTTAGAATGCAACATTATAGTGAAGACAATACTGATTTTATGCCTTCAGATACATTAACTAAGATTCTTTATGATGCTAAAAGAAAAAAAGCAGTATTTGCTTATGTTGTTGACTTATTTAATTTAGAAGCAACTTTTAATGATTCTGTTAATGCGGCGATAAAAGGATCAACAGTTATTTTACTTGCTAATAAGCGTGATGTCTTACCAAAATCTTTTAAAGATGATGATATTTGTAATTATATTTATAAAAGAGCAAAAGAAGCAGGTTTAATTGCTAAAGAAGTCATTATTATGTCAGCAAGAAAGAACTATAACATCGACCAAGTTCGTAATGCCTTTAATAAATACGCTTATGATAAAGACATATATGTAATTGGTGCTTCATCATCAGGCAAATCAACATTTATCAATAAGTTTATTAAGAATTATATTAACGTTACTAATCGTCCAATTACCACATCTTGTTATCCAGGCACAACTAGTAGAGTAATTTCTATTCCTATTGGTACACGTGAGACAATTTTTGATACTCCGGGTATTGATGTATCACATTCAATGATTTCTATTGTTGAAAAAGATATTATTAAATTAATTACTCCGACTAAAGAGATTAAGCCAATTACTTTCCAAATGAATAAAGGAAATATGTTTATGATTGGTAATTTAGCCCGTGTCGAATTAGTGGATGGCCCTCGTACAGGATTTACTATTTATTGCGCAAATGGAATAGATATTCATCGCGGACGTATTGATAAGGTAAGCGACTTAGAAAAAACACTTATTGCTAAGAAAAGAATTAAACCAATAAGTGAAACTAGCGGTAAATTAGTTGCTAGGACCATTAATGAAACTAATGATACTAAACAAGATATTATTATATCTGGCTTATGCTGGATATCATATAAAGGAAATAAGCAAAAAATTAAAGTTTATGCCCCTAAAATCATCGATGTATCACATCGTGATGCCAAATTTTAAAGAAGTGAGAGTGCAAATATGTTAACACAAAAACAAAAAAGACAATTAAAATCAATCGCTATGACTGAAAATGCGTTATATCAAATCGGAAAGAACGAAATTAGCGATAATACTATTGATATGTTAGACAAAGCTTTAACCGCCAGAGAACTAGTTAAAATTAGTGTTTTAAATACCGTTGTTTCCCCAATTCGTGAACTTGCTTTAGATTTAGCGGGCGCCTTAAAAGCAGAAGTAGTACAAATCATTGGACATATGATTGTCTTGTACCGTAAAAATCCTAATAAAACAATTATTGAATTAGGTAAATAAAATGAGTCGTATATTAATTTTTGGTGGAAGTTTTGATCCTATTCATAATGGCCATATTAAAGTAGCTAACAAAGTTAAGAAGAACCTACAAATAGATAAGGTCTATTTTGAACTTGCGGCCTCGCCTCGATGGAAAACACCTAATGTGAGTTCTAAAGATCGTTTAAATATGCTAAAACTCGCTATTGAAGGTATTAAAGGTTTTGATATGGATACTTATGAATTAGATTCTAATAAAGAAATTAATTATTCTATTGATACCATTAAGTATTTTAAGAATAAATTTCCTAATGATGAAATATTCTTTCTTATTGGTTATGATCAAGTTAATAAGTTGCATGATTGGTATAAAATTGATGAACTTGCTAGTCTTGCTCATTTGATAGCCTATAATCGTAAAGATAATCAAAAACTTAATGAAGAAAATATTATTAAGTATCATGTCCAAATAGTAGAAGGACCATATTATAATATCTCTTCAACGATGGTAAGAGAATTTAAATCCATAGAAGTAAATAAGAACGTTTTAAGATATATGCTTGATAATCGCTTATATTACGCTTCTAAGGTTCAAAGTTTTCTAAGCGTTCATCGATATGACCATTCGGTAGAAGTCGCTCTACTAGCCTTAGAAATAGCCAAATCAAACAAATTAAATAAACTCAATGTATTTAAAGCAGCTTTACTTCATGATATCGGTAAAGATATAAAAGAAGAAGAGTCTTTAAAGATAATGCAAACTTATTTTAAAGAGTACATGGATTTACCGCATTATGCTTATCACCAGTTTGTTGGCTCTTATTTAGCAAAAAAAGAATTTGGTGTTTCTAATATCAAAATAGTAGAAGCGATTAAATATCATTGTACCGGTAACTCTAATATGGGAAGTATTGCTAAAGTAGTTTATGCATCTGATAAGATTGAGCCTACTAGAGGATTTGATTCATCTATGCTTATTAAAGGATGCATGGAAAACTATGAGACGGGATTTATAAAAGTACTAGAAGCAAATAGAGAATACTTACTAAGCAAGAACGCAAACATTAATGATAAGCTAACAAATGCTTGTATGAGTTACTATTTAAATAAATAGTCAATAAGTTAATATAATACTAAGTCATTACTAATCGGTAGTAGTGGCTTTTTTATTTTGCATTAGTAAATTGTTTTATAACCTAAAAATAGTAGTGGTTAAATCAATTTCTTAAATAGTAGGTTTTCTATTAAGTGATAAGATTGTTGCTTAAGCGTATTAGTAAAGATTATTTGATTACTGATATAACGAAATTAAGCATCAATAATATTTAAGTGTTTACACTATGATAAATTCTATTAGAAGTAGTTAATTTGATGAGTACTGACAAAGTTTTACAAAAAAAGCGCCTTATTTTCTTAGTAATAGTACTTCGCATAATGTATATTATGTTAACCAAATAGACTAAAAAGCGCGATTATATCGACATTTTAATTTTTAAATAAACTTGATATAATCGCTAAAAATTAAACTTTTCCACACAATTTATTCGACTATTTATTTACTAAATAACTACTAAATAATTACTAAAATGTATTTTACTCAATATAATAGTACTTTTTTTAATCCACTTTTTAATAATGCTATTTGCTGATCGCTTAATCTCAATTTAGTTGCTCCTTGTTCATTAGAGTTGATTATCGGACGTACATAAATTCGTAATTTATCTAATGAACGTATTTGATTAAGCACTGCTAAAGTTTCATGTTCAGTTACTATTCCTGATATGTTCCCCAAGTTTACATCACTTGCTGGATTTGCACCATGACGATTACTTTTTAAAGGACAGACAACCACTAACGGATTGTTTGCTTTACTATCAACTAATACGACACCATAATGACGATTAGAAAATTCACAGTTGACATTCACTCCCCAATCAAACTCATAAATGTCTCCAACACGCATCTCTAAATTGGGACTATAATTCTCCTGATAAGTAATATACTCTAATTGCCTTTTAACCCATTCTAGTTGTTGCTTGAGATTGTTAAGAGCGGTATACTTCTTTTTGTTTTCTTCTGATAAATAATTTGCTTCATCACATTTGAAACGAATAAGTTTACTATATGACATTTTTTTCACCTCATTATTATATAGTGATAAAAAATTCATTTTCCGAAAAAAAATTGAAAAAATTAAAAAAGCAGTAGTTAAACTGCTTTTAGACGTTTACTTAAGTATTTAATAATTGATTCACCAATAATGACAATAATTACAATTTCAATGATGATAGCAATTAAATTTGCCATATCTAGTATGCTGAATGAACTATAAATCATTAATCCAACACTTCTTCTTACCTGGCACAAATATTCGCCAGTAACAATTACTTTAAAACCTAACCCAATTGTTTGAAGCAAGCAAGTAACAATACTAGGGAACATAAGCGGTAAATAAATTTTAAAAAATTTTTTCAATTTACTTGCATCAGTAACATGTAGTTCCAATACGATATTTTGATCCATATTATCAATAGATGCTATTGTTGCTTCTAACATAACAGGCATTGTTACTAAAAAGCAAATAAGCATAGGTCGAATGATATGAGCACTACTACCGCGAATTATAATAAAAATGTAAATGGCTACCGCTACTAATGGCGAAGCTTTCATAATTATAATAATCGGACGAAGGAAGCTCATAATTAGGCGATTATAATAGTATAGAAGCGCGATAATTAATGAAATGATTAAAGATACTACTAATACTCCAAAAAGCCTTAAAAACGTGTATATGAAGTTTAAAATGGTATCTTTACTTGTAATGTTATTAATAAAACAAGTTGAAATATCCTTAATAGTCGGATATATTTGTGGATCTTGCTTTTGATAACTAACTAAAGCAATTAAAGCGACTAATAAAATAATCGAAAATAATGAGACAATTTTACTACTTATTGAGGTAGAAGTTTTCATCAGGAAGCTTTCCTCCCACATTAGCGCTTAATCCTAAGTTAATCATCGCATTAAAATATCCTTCTACTAGTTCTTTTTCGTTTTTGAATGATTTATATCCAGAGTTAGGAATAGCTTTAGTTAATAGTGCTTCCTTAAATGTTCCAGTAACTTTTTCGGCATTTTTTGCGGTTGTACCAACATCTTTTGTTACTAATTCAATTGAAGCATCTATTTCTTTTAACGCTGGCTTTAATTCTTCGTATTTAGAAATCTTTACAAACATTGCACTTTGTGGATAAGAATCTAAACTAGTTGCAGTTTTCCAAAAATCAAGTAATGGTTTAACATATACTCCTTCTAAGTTAAGACTAGAAATATTTGGTTGAGCGGATATAACATAATCAGCAGTGCCACTAGAAAATGCTGAATTTGCCATTACAACATTATCAACGTATTCAATAGTTATATCGTCACTTAAATTAGTACTTGATATTACGGTATTCAAAATAATATCAGGGGTACTACCTTTTCCATAACTTGTAACTGTTTTTCCCCTTAAGTCATCAATTGTTTTGACTTCTTCTCTTGATAATAAATAAATATTATCCCAAACAATTGTACGATATAGGCCATATGTAGGATTTGTTTCCTTATTATAACGCATAGCCCCTAAATTGATTGGGGCGATAATTATATCTTTATCACCACTAGCGAAAGCGGCTGCTAAAGGTTGAGGACCACTAACAACTTCAACATCATTCATATGATTAATTGCGTAATTACTAATGGCTATGGTTGGAGTACCATTTGGAGTAATAATACTTGGATAGACTTTTGTTTGATTTGCACTACTACTTGTACTTGTTGATGGAGAACTGCTATTACTAATAGAATTAGAATTTGCATTACATCCCGCTAATAACAATGTTAGACTTAAAAATAATAAATTTTTCTTTTTCATTTTAATCACCAAGTTAATTATATGCTATAATATAAATGTGTTTTGTGATAATTATCACAGATAGGAGCCGAATATGTTAACTTCTTTAGATTTAGTTGCCGTACTTAATAAAGATGAATTTAAATATGTGAAGTATTTAGAATTTCATAAATCAGATGTTTTATATTTTGAAGGTGATACTTGTAGTAGTATTGATATATTAATAAAAGGCGAGATTATTATGACTAAAAGTGATTTGGATGGCAATGAAGAAACTTTTAACTATATGAAAGCACCGAATATTTTTGGTAATAATTTAATTTTTGCTTTTTCTAACCATTATTTAGGCAATGTTACTAGCTATAGTGATGTGTCCTTATATCGAATAAATAAAGATAATTTATTATATTTATTATCAAATAACAAAACATTCTTAACCATGTATCTTACCCTTATTGCTAATAAATCACTTGAATTATCTAAACATCTGCAAGTAGTATCTATTCAAAATGTTGAAAAACGTATATTAAGTTTCTTAAAGATGAAATTTAAAGAAAATAATGGTTATTATCAAATTCATTCGATGACAAGTTTTGCAAAAGAATTGTCATTACCGCGTGAAACTACTTCTAGAATGGTTTATAAACTATCTAGAGCTAACAAATTCGTTTATATAGATAAAACGTTTAAAGAAATTAAAAACGCCTTAGATTCGCTCTAAGACGTTTCTTTCTATTTAATTAGTTCTTCTATTGGCTCACCAATCATGTTACTTGCTTTTTTAAGTCCGAAGTTTTCTAGTATTGTTGCGCCAATATCAGCGAATGTATTACGCTCATTTAATTGTCTTCCATCAACAATTGATTTTGAATAACATAATAATGGGACATGTTCTCTAGTATGATCAGTACCAGTATGAATTGGGTCATTTCCATGATCAGCAGTAATCATTACTAAATCATCATCGTTAATTGTATCTAGTAGGACTTTCAATTTCTTATCAAAGTCTTCAATTGCTTTACCATATCCAATCGGGTTACGGCGGTGTCCATATTCGGAATCAAATTCCACTAAGTTAACAAAGCATAAGCCCTTATAATCTTTCTTAGCTTCTTCGATTGTTTTATCCATACCATCATTATTAGATATAGTTCTTTGGGTGCGAGTTACACCTGCTCCATTAAATATGTCATTGATTTTACCAACGCAACTTACTTCGTATCCCGCATCTTTTAAGATATTCATAGCAGTTGTTCCAGTTGGAGATAAAGCATAGTCATGACGATTAGATGTACGTTTGAAGTTATCTTTGTTATCGCCAATATATGGACGGGCGATAATTCGACCTAGTAAATATTCTGGGCGCATACATATGTCACGCGCTATTTCGCAGTCCCTATATAATTCACTCAAAGGAATGATATTTTCATGTGCGGCGATTTGAAGAACACTATCAGCACTTGTATAAACAATTAAAGCGCCTGTTTTCATTTGTTCTTCACCAAGTTGCTTAATTATTTCAGTTCCGCTTGCGGAAATATTACCGATAATTTTACGACCGGTTTTTTCTTCTAATTCATCAATTAATTTTTTTGGGAATCCTGTATCAGTAAATGTTTTAAATGGTTTAGTTGTTAATATTCCCATCATTTCCCAGTGACCAGTCATAGTATCTTTTCCGTTACTTGCTTCATTTAAAATCAAAGAATAGGCATGAGGATGAGATACAATAGATGCTCCTACTACTTTTCCTAAATCTCCAATTCCTAAAGCGTTTAAAGTAGGAATATCAAGTCCTCCACAACGTTCAGAAGTATGAACCCATGTATTAGTGCCCGCATCACCAAATTTATCAGCGTCCTTCATGGCTCCAATGCCTGCTGAATCCATTACAATAACAAATATACGTTTATATTTCATATAAAAAGTCTCCTTTGCGCATCAATTATTATATCTTACTTTCTTTTATTATACAAATCATATGCACTTAAAATGCGGTTTTGGGTAATTGTTGTATAAATTTGGGTTGTGGCAATATCTGAGTGACCAAGCATCTCTTGTACTACTCTTAATTGGGCGCCATTTTCTAATAAGTGTGTGGCAAATGAGTGGCGTAAAGTATGGGGAGATATTTCTTTATCAATATTGGCCATTTCAGCATATTTTCTTATAACTTTAAAAAAGTATTGACGGGATATAGGTTTTCCGTATTTAGATAAGAAAATATAATTACTTTTATTTTTCTTATCCTCATAACGTACATCATTTAAATAAGCACATAAATATTCTAAAGCAAATTCACCAATTGGAACTCTTCTTTCTTTAGAACCTTTACCTATAACAGTTATAATGCCTTTAGAGATATTTATATTAGAAAACTTTAAACTTAATAATTCAGAGACACGTAACCCAGAAGCATACATTACTTCGAGCATCGCTTTATCTCTTAACCCGTCTTTTTTTGTTAAATCCGGTTGATCTAATAACGCTTCAACTTCTTCCATAGTTAGGTAAGTAGGTAACAAAGTGTGTTGTTTAGGCAAATCAACTTTGGGAATTTGCAAGCGATAATAATTCTCTCTTTGTAAGAATTTATAAAAGTTACGGATAACTGAAACTCTTCTTACTATTGTACGCGCGGATATTTGATGCAGGGCTTCATAACGGACAAAGCGCGGAAAAAGTTCTGGTGCTAAATCATCAGTATCTTCTAAGTTATCAATCGCGGCAATGAAAAAATTTAAATCATCTTTATAGGCACTTATAGTATTTTCTGATAATCCTTTTTCAACGATTAAATAATCTAGAAATAAATTAATTGCTTCATGAATATCCATAAAATTAACTCCATATCTACTAGTTAATTACTAGTTAATTACTATTTGCCTTTTTTTACCTCACTTGCTCGCTTAAAAACATCTTTTTTTAGTTTTCGATTCAAATCATTAATTAAGAGCTTGGTTTTTGATTCTTCTTCATGAATTTGATAGTTAAATAAGCTCATTTGCAACTTGATTTCGTTTTTAGAAATAAGGTTTTGTAATGTTACTCCTACTAAACGAATAGGTTCTTGATTATTAAGTTTATCATAAACAAGCAAAGCTTTTTCTAAAATAGTTTCATAATCATTAAAAGGTTCACGGAATGTTATACACTTAGTATGTAAACGAAAATCAATAGTTTTAATTGTTATTTGAATGGTATTACCTAATTTGTTTTCAACTTGTGCTCTTTCACTTACATCTTTTGATAAATATTTAATCATTGACCTTATTTCTTCATAATCAGTAGTGTCATGATCAAATGTACGCGATGTTCCTATTGATTTAGGATCTGCAATTTCAGTTTCGACAACATCGGAACCATAGCCATTAATCCATTCCATGCAAGTATAATAGAACTTACCTAATTGTTTTTTTAATTTTTCTTGATCCACTACTTTTAATGAGCCGATTGTATCCACTCCTATATCTCTTAGCTTAGGTGCAGTCTTTTTACCTATTCCAAACATACTTTCAATTGGCAAAGGATAAATCATTTTTTTCACATCTTTACGTCTAATAATTGTAATTCCCATCGGTTTTTTCATGTCTGAGGCCATTTTAGCTAAAAACTTTGTAGGTGCAATACCAATGGAGCATTTTAATTTAGTTTTTTCATATAATCCATTTTGTAAATCTTTTAAATATTGATAAGGGTTTTTTTGATTTTTTAATGGCTCAGTCATATCAACAAAGCATTCATCAATTGATGCCACTTGGACAATGGGAGAATAATGACACACATAATCAAAGAATTCTTTTGATAAGCGTTCATATAATTCAAAATGGCACGGAGTAATTATTACATTAGGGCATAATTCTTTAGCTTGATAAGTTGGCATAGCGCTATGAATACCAAATGCTCTTGCTTCATAATTAGCAGTAGAAACAATGCCTCTTCTTCCATTTCCAGCAACGATTAAGGGTTTCCCTTCATACTCTGGGTGTGTGATAGTTTCAGCAGTGGCAAAAAAGCAATTTAAGTCAATATGCATAATTATCTTACTCATGAAACCATCTCCTATCAATAATATTATAGCAAATATTGAAATGATATTTAAACAAAAGAAAAGGAACTATCGTTACTAATAGTTCCTAAGATAATTATTATTTTTCTTCTTTCTTTTCTTTAACTAATTGGATAATTGGTAAGGCAATACCTGCGATTGCGCCTAACCAAATAATAGCATCAACGCTCCATAATAGGGCTTTCCAATTAAATATATGCGAGTTTCCTTTAATACTAGAAGAATATTCTTGTACGGCATTAGAATTTGTAACGGCATAAATAATATTTTTAGCAGCATTATGGATATAATGATTTACTGTATTATTTTCTTTATAGTTAGCGGAGTTATTAGTTAATCCTCCAACAGTTTCATTTACAGCTGATAATGGCCATAATTGAGCATTTGAGTTTAACCAAATATCGGTTCCACCATATAATCCAGATATCATATCTTGATAATACATAGCTGTTACAGATGCTTGGTCAGTGATAGCCATACCTTTAAATCCCCATTCTTTTCTTAAGACATTGGTCATTAAGCCTTTATGAGCACCAGCCCAAGTAGCACCAATACGATTCATAGAAACCATTACTGCGATAGAATTACCCTCGATTGTGGCATATTCAAATCCTTTTAGACAGATTTCACGAATTTCTTGTTCATTAGCAAAGTATGCACCACCATAACGATTTGTTTCTTGGTCATTTAAAGCGAAGTGTTTCATATAAGCAATAACACCCATTGAACGAACACCTTTCATTTCACTAGCAGCAATAATACCTGATAAATAGCCATCTTCAGAGAAATATTCAAAGTTACGTCCGCTATAAGGAGAACGATGAATATCAATACCTGGAGCGTACCATCCAGTGACATTTGCGGCGATTGAGTCTTCCCCAATATGGATACCGACTTCTTCAATTAAATCTTTATTCCAAGTTGAAGACATTACTACTTCTGCTGGCCATGCCATACATGAAGTACCACCAACTAAAGTACCAGATATTCCTGATGGGCCATCTTTATCTTGAGTTGAAGGTAAGGCAATAGAATCAATAGCTAATGTCGAATAACCACCAATTCTTACTAATTTAGAAGCTTGATTCCAGGTAAGTTGATTAACTAAATCATCCCATTTAGAGTCGTTATAATCAACGCCAATTAAATCTTTAATAGTATAACTTGTACTTGTTGAATTAAATGTTACTTTTTCTAAAGAAGTGTCATTAATAACGGCATCACTTCTATTCCATTTTAAATCTTCAATTAATTGACTTGGGGCAGTCCAAGATTTGTTTTGATAATTAGATGAACTTGCCAAAGTAGAAACCCAATTACTTCTACTTAAGTATTTAAAAGCACCATCATATTTATTAATATCTGCATCTTCAAATTGATTAGTTATTGTGTAATCAGTAACATCAGATTTAGCAAATGTTTCTTTATCAAGTGTTTCTTGTGTAAATGCTAATTTAGCTAAGCTAGCATTACCACTAACACTAGGTGTATTAAGTAAAGCATGAATATTATTAAGTGCTTCATGCGATCCATTACCGATGCTAAAATAATAATCACCAGCATCTAAAACATAAGTTTTCGCATCTTTATAGTCATAAGATGTTAATTGCTTTTTATCAACTTTTACTTCAACATTACTAACTGTTTCGCCACTTTTAATTACATCAGTTTTTGTAACACCAACTAATTCAATCGCGGATGTTTCAATTTTGCCGTTATATGGTTTATGGGCATATACTTCTATTACATCTTTTCCGTCTACATCACCAGTATTAGTTACATCAACAGTTATTTCAAAGCTATTTCCATCACTTGTTTCACTAACTTTGAAATTAGAATATTCAAAAGTTGTATAAGATAATCCATAACCAAATGGGTATTGGACTTCGGAATCATAATTAAATGATCCAGCATTACCTTGATTTAATAAAACATCTTCATAGCGAGTTTCATAATAGCGGTAACCAACATAAATTCCTTCACCATATACTAAGTACTTATTTGCTCTTTCAGTATTCTTATCGGCGTTAGCAATGCTAAAATCACCCATATTGTTAAATGAAGGCGCTGAAGTTGAATCATAAGCAAACGTATCAACTAATTTACCAGATGGGTTACTAGTTCCTGCTATTACACTAGCTAAGCCATATAATCCTTCTTGACCAACGCCGCCACACCATAAAACGGATTTCACGTTTTGATAGGCTGCATCTTCTAAGAATCCTAATTCAATTGGATTGTTTGTATTAACAATTAAGATGACTTTATCAAAATTAGCGCACGCTAGTTTGATTGTATCTTTTTCATTATCATCAACTTGTAAATAACGATAACCAGTTGAAAGTGTGTTAAGTGGTAAATCGGATGATTCTCCTCCACTTCTTCCAATTGTAACAATTGCTACTTCGTCATCTTTAATAGTTTTTAAAGCGTTAGAGTCACCATTAATTACACTAACAGGAACTTCATTAACACTAAAAGCACCTTTTCCTGTTTCATCAGGATATGTTTTACGATATGATTTTCCTTTACCAGTGCTATAAAAGTCCCATAAGTTTTGATCAACGCTAAATCCTTCTTTTTCTAAAGCGGTTTTTAGTGTTGGAGCAGTGGATACATCAACAGCACCGCTACCAGATCCACCATAAACAAAGTCGACAGAGTTTTGACCAAATATAGCTAGTTTCTTTTCAGTTTTTAAAGGTAAGGCGTTATCTTTATTTTGAAGAAGAACGCTACCTTCCTTAACAACTTCTTGAGCACATGCTTTTTCGGCTTCACTAGCTACATAGTCACTTTTAGAAAAAAATGTATTTAATAAACCTTCATAACGATAAGCAATACTTGTTCCAACACCCATACCAACTGCTAAAATTGTTGAAACAGAGATTGATGTTATTTTTGCCCAAAGTGGGAATTTCTTTTTACTCATAATAAATAATTTCTCCTTTCAAAAATTAAAATGAAAGGTGATTAAATGCATTAATCACCTAGTTAGTATTATTCAACTACTTTAACGTCAGCTTCAATGCACATTCTATTTTCAGCTTTGGTATCAGTAACATTATCAACGTTATAAATATAACGATTACCAGGTTTACCATAAGTATTTAAGAATTCTTCTTTAGAATTAATCATAGCACCACCTGCTAATTCATGAGGGAATGTTGATGTGTCGCTATCAATTGATAATGAGAACATACCATTATAAATATCATTATTAACTTGTACGTGAGTAGCATCATTTAAGACGATTTCAGTATAACCATCAAATTTAGCATTTCTTTCACCAAGTGTATAAGTACCTTCTATTAAATAGATATAGTTAGTCATATCACTTGGATTGATTTGTGTTAGAGAATAGTTACCATTATCAAATAATTGAAGTTGTTCATAATATTGTTGAATGGTAGTTTCTGTTACTTCTTGACCATTTTGGTCTTTATAAGTGTTAGTTTGGCTAATAGTATACTTAGCAATATAAATGTTTGCTAATTTAGCTTCTGAAGCCTCAGAACAGCCAGTTAATGCACCAAGAGATGCAAGAGAAAGCATTGCGCCTAATAGAAATTTCTTTTTCATTTTATTAAATCCTCCTATTGAAAAATGAATTTACAATTGCATTTTAAAAGCGAATGAAAACGCTTGCAAACATTTGGCATAAGAGGACGATTTTTTGTCACAAGAGACATAATTTATTCATTGTAAGCGGTTGGAATCATTATTTTTAAGTTAAAAATGTTATTTTCACTACTTATGGAAATTATTCCTTTATATTTCTTAACAATTGATTTAATGGAAGAAAGTCCATAGCCATGATAACCATTTTTTTCTTTTCTAGTTAATATAGTTCCATCTTTCTTTTCTAATGTTCCATCAAAATAATTGGTAATATTAATTAAGATATTACCCAGATAATTATCAATATTTACACTAATGATTCTTTGTGATACTTCTAATTTCTCACTTGCCTCGATTGCATTATCAAGAGCGTTTCCAAATAAAGTGTATATATCACTTGTATCAATAGTTTTTAATTTACTTGCATCGCCTAAATAAGATAGTTTAATATTGTTATTTAAGCAATATAGTTCTTTTTCCATTAAAATGATATCTAACACTTCATTATTAGTATGGATGTTAATATCATAAATCATTATTTCTTTTTGTAATTTATTTAATACTTCATTACGATCTTCTACTTGCATGGTTTTTAAGTCTTCAATTTGATGTTTTAGGTCATGGCATTTGCGGTTAATTAAATCAATAGAATCCTTTTTTAGTAAAAATTGTTTATTATTTTCATGGAGTAATTGATTAATGATTTCTTTTTCATTTTTTCTTTTATTTTCATAAAGTAATAAGAAAACAGAAAAAAGGATAAGAGCACTAATAGAAAGTTCAATTAATAAACCAAGATAATCAGGATTTTCTACCCCGGGACGACGATATATATCTTGTCCAGCAAAGGACAAAAATAAAGTAAGAATTAACATTAAGGTATATAAAATAGTTGTACTTCTTCTTTCTGGAGCATAGACATTACCAATATTTTTAAATTTACGCGAAATAAAGAAGTAAGTAGGAACTAAAATTATTAAGTACGATGAAACACATATTAAAAAGTATATAGTGACATTCGCACATATTTTAGGAATCAAAGTTAAAGCTATGAATTCATTAATAAGCGCATATTCAATATGTTGTAATGCATAACCTGCAGAGGCATATAATAAACTTTGCTCAAAATTAAACTTAAAATTAAATGTTAAATATAAGCAAGACATAAGCACTAAAAAGCAATACCAAGCAACAACAATAATCGACATGAATGGTTGAGATAATCCAATATGTGTTAAAAACTTCACTAAAAAGACATATCCTTGTGACAAAATAAGCATAATAATCGATGATGGTATAATTCTTTTGAGAAAATTTTCTCTTTTTTGTGAGCAAGGAAGAACTAATACTAATTCACCTAGTAATAATTCAATAATAAATCTTAGTTCTTCAAAGACATCTAAAAATGTGATATCACTAAACATAATTTTTTACCAACTCTTTTTTAAATTCTTGTTTTCGAGAACGTGCTACTTTTAAAACGGCATCTTTAATATAAACATCATCGCCAAGTAATTTAGAAATTTTACGCATATTAACAATATTAAATTTATTAATACGGAAAAAGCCAAACTTGCTAAGTTTATTCTCGGCATCACTTAAAGTTTGACGGACAATATATTTTTTATTGTTAACACAATATGTTAAATAATGACCATAAACTTCGATATAATCAATATCGCTAATATTTACTGATACTTTTTCTTCCGTGGTAGTTAAAATAATAAAGTCACTAATTTTACTATTAATCTTATCAATGATGCGTGGCATTTTTAAGTTAAATTCTTCTTCTGTTATTGGTTTAATGATATAGGCGGAAGCATCAACGCTATATCCTTCGATAGCGTAAGCCATAGAGGAGGTAATAAAAACAATGACTAAATTATTACCTAATCTTTCTCTTGCCTTACGTGCGATATCCATGCCTGTTAATGAGCCACCTAAGAATATATCAAAAAATAGCAAATCAAAAATATCATTACTAGATAAAAAACTATTCGCAGTATTAAATACTTTCAAAGAATAATCGATTAAATTTTTATTAAAGTATGTTGCAATTACTTTACTTAGTTTTTCTTGATCAACTTGACTATCTTCCACAATGCCGATATTAATCATAACGTTCACCTACTAGTAGTATAACAAATATTTAAGATAATTAAAATATAAAAAAAGCCATTGTTATCGGACTTGTTATAGTTTTATGGTTGATTAATGCATCATAATTGCATTTTTCTTGATTACAGCTAAATAATCCGCAATCATCACGATAAATTCTGAATTAGTTGGTTTTGCTTTTTCTGCGCTAATGGAATAACCAAATATTTCATCAATTAAATCAATATTTCCGCGATTCCACGCTACTTCAATAGCGTGTCTTATCGCTCTTTCAACGCGACTAGAAGTTGATTTATATTTTTTAGCGATTTCTGGATATAAAGATTTTGTAATTTGACCAACATATTCATCTTGATTAGCAAATGTTAATAAGATACCAGTTCTTAAGAAATTATAGCCTTTAATATGCGCTGGTACTCCTATTTCATGTAATAAATCAGATAAGCGTTTTTCAATTGATATATCATCTTCTCCATTTGAAGCTGGCAAAGCGTTTTGCTTTTGAAAATCGCCATCAATAATCGTTTGAATAGCGTCTAGCATTACTGAATCTTTAAATGGCTTAATAACAAACATATCGCCTCCATAAGTCGATATTAAATTAAGAACTTTCTCGTTTACTAATGCTGACATACAAATAGTATGTTTAATAGTAACACCATAAATTCCTTCTTTTAATTGTTTTAATAAGGCGTATCCATCTAATTGAGGCATAACCATATCCATAATTAAAATATCAATAACGCCAGCATTACGCATTTTATGAATCGCTTCTTCTCCATTATTTGCGGTGTCAACTAAACACATATTGGGTTGCTTAGCTATTATCGATATTAAGTAATCGACATATTGTTGATTATCATCTGCAACGAAAATTTTAATTTTCTCCATATTCCATTGCCCTCCCTTTTCAGTTAATAATTATAAAATAGTAAAATTTTAATTGCTATAAATTATTTTTTGAAATGCCAAAAATTTGCTAAAAGTCTTATAAATTCGACAAAATTCGTGCTCTTAATGTCGAATTAGTATTCTTCATTTTCATAAATATATAAATCAATGTCGATATTTGTTCGAGTTTCATGACAAAAATCAATGACATCAAGAGATGGTGCTAAAGCTGGTGCAATATCATTAACATAAATGTGAGGGACAATTTCTAAAGTAAAAGTAACATCATTATTCGCCATGATATTTTTTAATATATCGATTTTACTTAGTAATGGTTTAATTACTTCTTCCATTTGTTCTTCAACAATTGGATTATAGTTATCACATTTATTAAAATCCCATCTAGCAAATTCAAATAATTTTCCATCTCTTCTTTTGTCGCCAATTTTAACTATTTTAAATGGTTTTAGATCCAATATTTTAGTTATCTCATCTGGATCAAAATTACCTTTTATACTAAAATATGTATAACAACTATTTTTTGTTTTTAAATTCATGTTTATCACCTATTTGAATTTTAGCATAAAATCATATAAAAAGGCGAAATTTTTCGCCTTTAAGTATTATTCGTAATATTTATGATAAACTTCGTTTGCGGTTTCAAACATCCATTTCATATAAACGGCATAACCATTATCGACATCATCAATTAAAACGTGAGTAACGGCACCAACAACCTTATTATCTTGAATAATAGGTGAACCAGACATACCAGCGACAATGCCATGAGATAACTTTAATAAGCGTGAATCGGTAACTTTAAAAGTAATACCTTTGGTTGATATTTGAGTTTGAGAGTGTAATTTGGTAATTTCAATTTCATATTTTTCAATTTTATTACTATTAACTACTGTCCACATTTCAGCTTTGCCAGTCTTAATTTCATCTATTTCTGCGATAGGAAGGCTACTACTATTTTTTGGTAATTCGTTACATCGTCCATATATGCCTAGAGGTGTATTAACTTTAATATCGCCTAGTGGCATATCAAAGTAAATATCCGCAATTTTTTCGCCAGGACTAGAATTTTCACTTGGTTTGATTGATGTTACGTTTGAATCATAAATTGTTCCTTCATCCACATCAATAATCTCATTGCTACTAGAGTCAGTAATTTCGTGACCCAATGCCCCATACATTTTAGTATTTTCATCATAGAAAGATACTGTTCCTACCCCTAATAATCTTTCTTTGACAAATAATCCTGTTTTATAACGATTATTAACTTTTATGATTTTTAAATTTTTCTTATAAAATTTACTTTTTCGTTTAATCGTTAATTTTACATTAGTTATATCACTATTTGAATTAGAAAAAACTTTTAAAAAGTCATCAATACTTTTGACTTGAATCTCATTAGCCTTAGTGATGATATCACCTTTAATAATATTGTTATTATCACTAGGATTATAAGTTTTTCCTTCGTATTCGATATTATATGTGCCAGATACAATTAAGCCACCAGGCTTAATTTCAATACCAATATTTTGTCCTCCTGGAATAACATTTATTGCTTTTAGAGGTGTATTATTTACGCTTAAACTAACACCTAGAACACCAATAAAAGAAAATAACAACTTCATATTGAACTCCTTTCATCAATATTATGGTTGTTATTTAAATTAATAAATTGGTATTATTTTCTAGAATTATTTACTAATTCGTTAGCTAAACTTAAAGATTGCTCGCTAATGGATGAATCGGTTAATAATTTGGCAATATTTTCAATAAATCCATCATCATCAAGTTCAGTGATTTGGGTTTTAGTAGAATTTGCATCTACTACTTTTTTTACTTCGTAAGCAGTATCAGCATAACTTGCTACTTGCGGAATATGAGAAATAACGATTACTTGGCGTGATTTAGAAATTTCATGGATTTTTCTTCCAACAGACGAAGCAACTTTACCAGATACTCCAGAATCAATTTCATCTAAAATCATTGTTTCATAGTTACAATATTTGCTAAAAATCACTTTTAAGCCAAGCATAATACGTGATGCTTCGCCACCACTCACGACATCTTTTAAGTGGCCAAATGGCATACCAATATTACTTGATATATAGAAAGTAACATCATCTATTCCCGTGCTTTTTGGCTCAGTAACATTAAAATGTACCTTAAAATGAGCGTTATTAAGTGATAGGTCACTTAACTCTTTATCGACTTCTTTGTTTAATTTATTGGCGAATTCATTACGTAATTTTGATAAGTTATTTGCTTTAATCATTAAATCGTTATATAGTTCTTTTACTAAAGCTTTTTGCTTTTCAAGAGCATATTCATAATCACTCATTAATGCAATATCGTTAACTAATTGCTCATGAGCTTTGAATATATCTTCTTCTGAACCACCATGCTTACGCATTACTTTTTTAATGTTATAAATACGTTCTTGAATATATTCAGGGGTGTATTCATATTCATTTAAAGCATTTAATGAATCTTTAAGCGCACTATTGATGTCTTCAAGATTATAATAACAATCATTTAATTTTGTCGAATAATTATCATAATCTTCATCTTTTAAATAATCTAATAAGCGGCGGGATTGATAAATTTTTGCTAATGCCCCATCATCGCCATCTAATAATTCGCTAATATTATTAATTGTTTCTTGTAAACGGACAAAATTAGCCATCTTTTTTTCAAGATTTTCTAGTTTGTCTAATTCACCAACTTCGAGGTTTAGTTTCTCTATTTCTTCAATTTGTGCTTTTTTATAAGCGAGTTCAGTTTCATCAATAACTTTATTTTCTAGTTCTTCAAGTTTATGAACTTCTTTGATATACGTTTTATAAGCACTTTGATATATTTCTAATTCTTTAGAATTACCTATATATTTATCAAGTAATTGTAAGTGCTCCTTTTCATCAAATAAGACCATATTTTGATGTTGTGAATGAATGTCAATTATTTCGTTCATAATTACTTTTGTAGCGCTACTAGAAAACATTCTGCCATTTAATTTAATTGATGTTCTTCCATTAATATCTAAAGAACGTGAAACAATTAATTCATCATTTTCAATTAAATCGTCGTATTCTTCATTGATTTGTTTAATTAATTCTTTATTTTCAATAATAAAACGTCCATCAATATATGCTTTACTAGCGCCAACTCTGATTTTATCATAACTACTTCTTTCACCCTTAAGCAAGGATAAAGCATCGATGATAATTGATTTACCAGCACCTGTTTCACCTAACATTACATTCATTCCGTTTTTAAAATTGATTTCGATATCTTCAATAATCGCAAAGTTCTTAATATTTAATGCCTCTAACATAATTACACCTCTTTATCGGAGTTAATAACTTTAATTAAGTCGTCAATTGTAACATGCATTTCTACCATTTGTTCTACTTGGCTAGAAGCTTTGATAAAGTCTTGTTTAATTGCAACGATTTTAATTACTCCCCTATAATTATATAGTGTTAACTTTTCAATAAAATTATTAATAAAACCATCAATTGTTCCATATGGGTTATATAAAATTATTCGTTTATAATTTAAAAGGCGCTTAATATTATCATCTAAAATTGGTTTTTGATAGATAGCGTTAATAATATTGATGTTAGAAATTCGTTCTTTTAAATCATTAATAATAGGTCCAAAACTTACGATTACATCGTTACTTTTAGTATTTGTTACTTTTAACCATTCTCCAAAGTCAAATGACAAAACGTTATTATTTGCTGAACAAATTTTTGCTTTTGGAAAACGTATGGCAAATGTGCCATGATTATTTAAAGATTCATTTAATAAAATTTTTGCCTCTTCATTATTAGAAGGCATAGTTATTACTGTATTTGGAATAGTATATAGCATTGCTTCATCAAAAATACCTTGATGTGTTTCGCCATCCGCGCCTACTAAACCAGCGCGATCAATAGTAATTGTGACATTAAGATTCATGCGTGCTAAATCTTGTTGAATTTCATCATAAGCACGTTGCATAAATGTTGAATAAATTGAAATAATTGGATGATATCCGCTTAAGGCTAATCCAGAAGCCATTGTAAAGGCGTGCTCTTCGCAAATTCCGACATCAAAAGTGCGGTCCTTATATTTTTTAAATACTTCATTTAAACAAGATCCTTGCACCATGGCGGGATTAATTAGCACAGTTTTTTCATTTTTAGCAAGTATTTCATCTAAGTCATTAGCGATAGCTTGACTCCAGCAAGTTGCTTGATTACATTTAAATGTACCAGTATCTTTATCAAATGGTGGTACACCATGCCATATACCAAGATGATCTTCCTCACTATATTTATAGCCTTTTCCTTTAATTGTTTGCATATGAATTACAACCGAGCGGGAAGCTTTTTGAGCTTGTTTAAGAGCTTTTTCCATGGCTTTAATATTATGTCCATCGATTGGTCCGATATAAGCAAAACCCATCGTATCAAAGATATTTGAAGATAAAAACATCTTTTTAAAAGTATTTTTAATATGGGAAGAAATATTATAAAGCCATAAGCCAAAACGTGTTTTACACATAAATCTTTGATATGACTTCTTTTTTCGATTATAAGAAACAGATGTACGAATATGTTGTAAGAAACGAGCAAATCCGCCAGTTGGCTTAGATATTGACATATCATTATCGTTTAAAACAATGATAACTTTATTATTTAAGTGTCCTAAGTTATTTAATCCCTCAAAAGCTAATCCGCTAGTGACAGAACCATCACCAATTACAGCGACGATATCATAATTTTCTTTATTTAAATCACGGGCAACAGCCATACCAAGTGCAGTTGATATACTTGTTGAAGAGTGTCCAGCTTCAAAACAATCATAAATGCTTTCATTACGCTTTTGAAAGCCGCTTATGCCATCTTTTTTCCTTAATTTATCTAAAGAACGTCCAGTAAGTATTTTATGTGTATAACATTGGTGACCAACATCAAGTAGTAATTTATCTTTGCTAAAGTCAAAAGTGCGATGTAAAGCCACTGTTAGTTCAACTACTCCTAAATTAGAGGCAACATGACCGCCATTAATGGAGGTTGCATTAATTATTTCTTCTCTTATATTTGCACACAAAAGGTTAAGTTCTTTATAAGACAGTGTTTTTAAGAACTTTGGATCATTAATCGTTTTAACGTTAATTTCTTCCATTTTTTAACCTTTCTACTAGTAATATACTAATTATTTACTATTTTAATACTTCTTCAATTAATTCGCCGCTATCTTTGATTTTTAAGAACTTTTCGTTCGCAGCATTTAAAGTTCCTTCTAATTCTTTAATCAAAGTCATTCCTTCTTCGTAGACTTTTAAACTTTCTTCTAATCCTAGTTTATTATTATCAATTTGGTTAACAATTTCATTTAGACGCGCCAATTTTTGTTCAAATGTTAAGTTTTCCATGATTTACTATCCTTTCTTAACTACTGTACTAGTTATTATACCATCTTTTAAGGTTGTTTTTAATTCTTGATTTATTGATATGTCATTGATGCTTGTTATAACTTTACCATCTTCATTAGTGGTTAATGAATATCCTCTTTCTAATGGCTTAGTCGGACTTAATGCTTCTAATTTGATTTTTAGGGCATTTAGGACGTTTTTCTTACTTTCAAGCATAAATGGTAGTTTATAAGATAAATTGGTCTTATAATCACTAATAATGCGCTTATAATTAGTAATTGTATTTATGAAGTGTGTATCAAGACGAAGTTTATAGTTTTTTACTACTTCTTCAAGTTTATCATAATAAGAAGTTGGATTTTTAAAAAACTGCATGCTTTTAATTCGATCTAATTGATTCTTATTACTCGTTATAACATTATTCATAAATTGTGTTAATATGTATTCTTTTTCATTTAATGTAAGCAAAATATCATTAATATTTGGTGTTGCTTTAATCGCGGCATCTGTCGGTGTTGAGGCTCTTAAATCACTAACATAATCAATTAAAGAATAATCTGATTCATGTCCCACAGCTGAAATAATTGGAATATTTGAAGCATACACTCTTCGCACTAATTCTTCATCATTAAAGGCCGATAAATCTTCTTTATCGCCTCCGCCTCTACCAATAATAATTACATCTGGTTTAGCATCAATTGCTTTTTGTAAAGCAATATTTAATTCTTTTGACGCTAATTCGCCTTGAACTGAAGAGTTAAAAAACTTGATCTTTACAATTGGAAAACGGCGATAAATGTTTTTTATAATATCGTGAATTGCAGCACCTGTTCTTGCGGTAACTATTCCTATTGTTTTTGGATATTTGGGAATCGATAATTTGTGTGATTCATCAAATATACCTTCGGCTTGTAATTTTTTTCTTAATTTTTCTAATTCAATTAATTTAGCGCCATCACCAAATCGTTGCATTTGTTTGACAATTAATTGGTAAGTTCCATTTTGTGCATAAAGTTCAATTGAACCATACATTAATACTTCATCACCAATGACAGGTTCAAAAGATAAATAATTGCGATAACCACGAAATAAGACGGCTTTCATAGTACTTCCGTCTAAATCTTTTATCGTCATATATATATGTCCGCGGTCTGTTAAATTAGATATTTCTCCTTTAACAACAACGTTTCTTAAAAATTCATCTTGTTCTATTATTTCTTTTATGCGCTCATTAACTTCTTTTACAGTTATATATTTGTAATCCATTATAATACTTCATCCAATACTGCATTGATAAATTTATAATCACCATCGTCTAAATATTTTTTAGCTAGACGAATAGCAACATCAATGACAACTGGTTTTTCAACGTCTTTAACATAATAATAATGAGCATATGAAAGCAATAATATCGATTGTGCAAGGCGGTTTAAACGATCAAACTTCCATTTATTTAATTTAGGTTCAATAACTTCAACTATTTCGGATTTATGTAATAATGCCTTAACCACTACTTCTTTGACATAGAAATCTGCTTCTTCAAATGGGGAATCTAAAACATCACCAATCATTTCCTTAATGTCATAGTCATAGCCAATATGTTCATATGTTAACGCATCATATATGATGGTCATTGCTTTTTCTTGATTTGAATTTCTTGATGATGTAGACATAATTTAATTCCTTTCGTAATTACTTTTTAAATTTTCGCTCAATAGCGAATACGTGATAGTAATTTAAGATTCCGGCAATCAAGAATGCGATTATTATCACATGTAGAAATAACTGAGGTATCAAATAACTATCTTGCAAATAAAAAATAAATAATAAAATTGTATCAAGTAAATATAAAATTGATCCAGTAATAATGACTTTTATATTTCCTGATTTAGCAGGTACCCATATTAAAATAAAAATGGCACTAAAAATAATTCCAATAATTATAGTGAGCATAGTGTATAAGGCATCACTAATGCTTGTGTTACTTAGTAAACGAAAAATAATAACATTACTTATTAATGAAGGAAAATATCCAGTATTTCCTTTTATTAAATACAAAATTGGGCCTAAAAAGTTCATAATTGCCACGAATGCAAAAGCGGTCATGGCTTTTTTAAAACTTCCAACAGCGCGATTATGTAACTCACTATAAGTATAAGTTTTATTTTTCATGTTTACTTAACGCTAACAACGCGAATGTCAACTCTAAAAGGAACCATTTCTGTTTGAGCAGTTAAGGCATTAGCTATTTCTTCTTGTAGTGATTTACAAAGAATAGCAACATTTTCGCCTTTAGCAATGGTGACATCGACATTTACAAGTACTTGTCCATTACGAATAGTAATACGCGCTGGAGAATTTAAGGTAATTCTTTTTTTGCCTGCTTTTGTTCCGGAAGATTGATTCATGGCATTATCAGTAACGATATGCACGATTTGTTCAAAAACGGTCTTAGAAAAGGCCATTGTACCTAATTTGTTATAATTTTCAATGTATACGTATTGTGCCATAAATTTCACTCCTGTTTATATTATAAATATAAACGACATTATTATCAAACAAAAGTTACTTACTGTCAACAATTAATTTCGTGAAGTAGTACATTAAAAGTATTATTTAAGGCTAAAATTAAAGGATTATCATATCTTTCACAATCAATAAAAGCTTTGTCATTTAAAAATGTAATCTTTGACACTTCATTTGTTATTTGATTTTTATAAATTATTATTTCATCATCAATAATTATGTCGTTTCTTGTGCTCAGTTTATCTTTAATAACTTGTATTATTTGTGACTTATCTAGTGGTAAGAAAAAATATTGAAATTGTTTATGATTGAATTCATCATCTTTCATTTCAAACATTTCTTGCACTAATTTGTCATCAATAATTTCTTTAAATTCGTTGTTTATCAATAAAATTTCATATTTCATTATTATCACCATTTAAAGTTTATTTAAATTAATGCGAAAACAATGTCGAAAATAGTCTCTATTTTTGATAAATTGTTACATACTTTAACAAATAGTTTTTACCAAAAAGTTGTAAAGTAGTATCTTGATTTTTAAATTCATATATTATTTTATATTTACGAATATTAACATTCTTAAATTCAAATAAAATATCTTTAAAATCTACATTAATAAGTCCTTTTTTTTGGACTTTTTCTAATTCATTACCATTTTCATCATAACCAATTACACTAAAAATATTAGCTTCACCATGACTAGGATTAGCGTTATTAGAACTCCAAGCCATATTTAATTTTACCACGGTTGGACCAGTTATATCATAAACACTTGTTTCAACAGCATCGCCAGTTTTTGAAAAATTTAACCATGTTCCACTATAATATTTTTCAAAGTTTGCAGTAAAGCCATCAGGAATACTACCATTAAACTCTACTTTTTCTTGAATGATTTTAGAATAATTTTCTCCAATATTTTGAACATCTAAATTTAAAGTAGCGTTAACTTTACCATTATAAGCACTAATAACTACTTTTCCTTCACTTAATGCTATAACTTTTCCATTTTTTATGAATGCTTTCGAACGATCTGAACTCGAAAAATTAATTAAATCTTTTTTCGAATTAGGATTAACTTCTACATCTAACGCAACTTCTTCTTTTACTTTAAGTGTTAAACTTTCTTCTTTATAAGAAATACTAGTTATTTCTTTATCTTCTTTATAACGATATTCTATGCCTTCATAACTTAAATTATTTAATCCAATACGTACATCACCAGTAGCATTAGGAAAATCAAATGCTAGGCGAATATCGGTGATATTATTCGCATTAATTTCTTGAATATATGGTGTAAATTCACTTACTTCACCAATAGCAATATTGATTAAATCGATTGAATCTAATCTTGTCCAAGTATTATCTAATAAATATTCAACACCAACATAATAATCTGTACCAATATGGGTAAAGTCGCCTTCGTTCCACATGCTAATAGCAAAACTAACTTTATTTATGTTAAAAGATGTACTAGAAAGCAAGGTAACATAATGACATTTTTCATAATTTCCTTTGACAGCGCGAATTACTGGTGCATTAGTTATGGTGTTTTTTTGTTTAGAAGTTTCATCAAATTGAACTAAAACATTATTACTAGTTACCTCGGTATTATCTTCAAAGGTAACTTCTTCCACTACTTTAGTGGCATCTTCATAATTATTATTAAATGTGTAAGCCACATCATAAAAATCTAATTCACATTTTTTATTAATAGTGAGAACTTTTGTATCATCTATCACACTTGTTGATGACTTATCACTTGTATTTTCGCTACTATTAGATGAGTTAGACGAAGTAGATTGGCTATTGTTTGTTGAATTAGAATCGCAACTAATTAATAACAAGGCACTTAAAATTAATAAATATTTTTTTGACATAATTATCACCCGAAATTATTTTAGCATAAATACATTTATCATGCATTTATTAAAGCGTTTTATTCATAAAAAAACGAAGGACTAGCCTTCGTAATTTATATTATTTGCCAACAACTTTTTTGACTAAATCAACTAGTGCATCGCTAGTAAATCCAAATGATTTAATTGCGTCACTTGCTGGTGCTGAGGTACCGAAACTATCAATACCCATATTAAATCTTGCAAATCTTCCCCAACCAAATGTAGTAAGCATTTCAACAGAAATACGATGATCATAATCATCCCCTAAAACACTTAATTGATATTCTTTATCCGTTTTTAAGAATAATTCTTGAGAAGGCATAGATACAATACGTACATCAATTCCTTCGTTATATAATTTAGCTTTAGCTTCCATTGCAAGGCTAACTTCGCTACCTGTCGCAATAATAACTGAATCTGGTTTTTCGCCTAATTCTTTTCCAACTATATAAGCACCATGAGCAACACCATCATAATTACTTGCTTTCATTTCTGGTAATCCTTGACGAGATAAGATGATAGCAGTTGGCGTCTCACTTGATAATAAGCCAAGTTTCCATGCGGCTGCAGTTTCCGTTGCATCACAAGGACGGATAACATCAACGTTAGGCATAGCGCGTAACATAGCTAATTGTTCGATTGGTTGATGAGTTGGTCCATCTTCTCCTACGGCGATTGAATCGTGTGAGAATAAGTATATAGCAGGTAATTTAGATAAGGCTGCCATTCTAATTGCGGATTTCATATAATCAGAGAATACTAAGAAACATCCGACATAAGTACGAAGTCCGCCATGAAGTAACATGCCATTTTGAATACATGCCATAGCAAATTCGCGAATTCCAAAGTTAATATTACGTCCTTCAGGAGTTTCTGGAGTGCAATTTTTTTCATCTTTAATGATGGTACAAACGGATTTAGCAACATCGGCGGATCCTCCAACAAGATTAAATACTTCTTTATTTAAAATATTTAAAATAGCTTGTGATGTATTACGTGTTGAATCTTTAAAATCATCATTAAATACTGGTAATTCTTTAAATACATATTTGCTTACATCATTATCAATAGTTTCTTCAATACGTGTAGCTTCCGCTAAATGAGTCTTTTTGTAGACTTTAAATGTACGTTCCCATTTTTTAATAGCTTTATTACCGCGAGCAATAAAAGTATTTCTAAATGTTTCGTATACCGTTTCAGGAATTTCCCAAGGTGCATAGTTATAACCATATTTTTGTTTAGCTAAAACGCCATCTTCATCTCCTAATGGAGCACCATGTACTTTACATGTGTTTTCGTTTTTAGAACCATAACCAATGATGGTATGAACAATAATAAGAGTTGGTTTATCTTTTGATTTTTTCGCTTTTTTAATAGCGTTATCAATCGCGTCAACATCATTACCATCATTCACTTCTAAAACATTCCAATGACAAGAAGCAAAACGTTTTTTCGTATCTTCATTACTTGATAAATCTAAATCACCATCAAGAGTAACTTTGTTACTATCATAAAGTAAAATTAATTTATTAAGTTTTTGAACTCCTGCAAAAGATATTGCTTCTTGAGATAATCCTTCTTCTAAGCAACCATCACCGCATAAAGCATATGTATAATGATTAAATACTTGATTTCCTTCTTCATACATTGCACTTAAAGAACGTTCCGCTAAAGCAATACCAACAGCTTGCGCAATACCTTGTCCTAATGGTCCTGATGTTGCGTCAATACCTGGAGTATGACGATACTCTGGGTGACCAGGAGTTAATGAGTCAAGTTGACGGAAATTTTTCAAATCATCAAGAGTAATTTGATATCCAGCAAAATGTAAAACTGTATATAAAAGCATAGAAGCATGTCCAGCGCTTAAGACAAATCGGTCACGATTAATCCAATTTGGATAAGTTGGAGCACTAACTAAATGTCTCGTAAATAAAGTATATAAAATTGGTGCACTTCCTAAAGCCATACCTGGGTGTCCAGATTTTGCTTTGTTAATTCCGTCAATACATGTAGCTCTAATTGCGGCTACGCAAAGTTGATCATCTTTGTTCATTGTTAAATTTCCTTTCAATAATTAGTTTTAGTCTTCGTTATCAATTTTAATATGTAAATCTTTTAATTGTTGTTCATCAACTGGTTGAGGTGCATTTGACATTGGGCAAACAGCAGATAAATTCTTAGGGAAAGCAATAACATCACGAATGTTATTTGTACCAGCAAGAATCATTGTTAAACGGTCCAAACCAAATGCCATACCACCATGTGGAGGCGTTCCATAATTGAAAGCATTAATGAAGAAACCAAATTTATTTTTAATATCTTCATCAGTTAATCCTAAGACCTCAAAGATCTTCTTTTGTACTTTTCCATCATAGATTCTTAATGAACCACCACCGGCTTCATAACCATTAAATACGATATCATAAGCTTGAGCATATACTTTGCTTGGATCAGTATCTAAGTATTTTAAGTCTTCATCACATGGGCGAGTGAATGGATGGTGATTTGAGACATAACGATGCTCAGTTTCGCTATATTCAAATAATGGCCAGTGAACAACCCATAATAGGTCATAAGTATCAGGTTTAATAAATCCTAATTGTTTAGCATAATTACTTCTAATTGAACCTAAACCGAAGCATACATTAGTGTTATTGTCGCTTGCGGCCATAATAATGATATCATTATTGTTATAGTTTAATGTTGCTTTCAATGCTACTTTTTCTTCTTCACTTAAATATTTAGTAAATGAACCAACTAATTCATCATTTTCAACTTTTAAGACAGTTACGCCATGTAAAGAGAATTTTTTAGCTTGCATATTAAGTTCATCGATGACTTTTCTTGATGTAACATTAGCAACTCCTGGTACAACAATTGCTTTCATAAATTTGGCATTTTTAAATGCTTCAAAAGCGGAATTAGCAAATATTGATTTAACATCCACCAAATGCATTCCAAATCTTGTATCAGGTTTATCACTACCGTATACATTAACAGCCTCATCATATTCCATACGTCTTAAAGGTAAATCAATCTTAATACCTTTAACATCTAACATGATTTTAGCAATTAATCCTTCCATAAGAGTTAAGAACTCTTCTTGATCTAAGAAAGATGTTTCAATATCAATTTGCGTAAAGTCAGGTTGACGATCAGCGCGTAAGTCTTCATCACGGAAGCAACGAGCTACTTGATAATATCTTTCAATGCCGCCAACCATCAATAATTGTTTATAGATTTGCGGTGATTGAGGTAAAGCATAGAAATGTCCTTTATGAATTCGAGAAGGAACCAAATAGTCTCTTGCTCCTTCTGGAGTAGATAAACATAAAATTGGTGTTTCTACTTCTAAGAATTCATGAGCATCTAAATATTCATGAACAGCTTTAACAATTTTAGCTCTTGTATGTAATATTTCTTGCATACAAGGTCTTCTTAAGTCTAAATAACGATATTTTAAACGAGTATCTTCTAAAGCATCGGTATTATCATCAATAATCATTGGAGTAGTTTGTGCTTCATTGATTAAAACAATTTTTGAAGCAATAACTTCAATTTTACCAGTTTTTAATTTAGTATTTTCGACTTCTTTTTTTACTACTTCACCAAATACTTGGATAACATATTCATTACGGATATTTGGTAAATCAGTTATTTTATCGGTATTAACCATAACTTGAACAATACCAGTTTTATCACGTAAATCAATAAACATAATGGAGCCTAAATTTCTCCATTTATGAACCCATCCTAGTAAGGTGACTTTTTGGCCGACTTCTTCTAATCCTAAACGGCCATTATAATGTGTACGTTCCATAATTAACTCCTATTCTTCGTGATGGTGATGATGGCAACAACATTCGTGTCCATCTTCATCCTCGCAATATTCATCTTCATCGTCTTCTTCATGATGATGTCCACATCCGCATTCATGTTCTTCGTGATCATGGTCACAACAACAATCGCCTTCCGCATGGCCATGCCCTGAGCAACATCCATCATGATGTTCTTCCTCTTCATAATCATTAAACATCATATCTAATGTATCAATTAAATTAGCTAAAGGAATGTTTACTTGCTTTTGAGTATGTAAGTCTTTTAATACAACTTCATCTTTTTCTACTTCATCTTCGCCAACAATAACTGCTAGTTGTGCATTAGCGTTTTCTGCACGTTTAAATAATTGTTTAAATGATTTATTCTCTAAGCAAACTTCGACTTTATAAGCATTAGCTCTTAAGTATTCTGCAACGGATAAAGCATTTTTAACACATTTTTCACCAATTGGCATAACGTATAAATCAGTTTTTAAAGAGGTATCTTTTAATAAGTTATCTTCTTTCATTACTGCATATAATCTTTCAATACCAAATGCTAAGCCAACACCCGCTAAAGCAGGACCCCCAACTTCCTTTGATAAGTTATCATAGTGACCGCCTGCTCCAATTGCGCCTAAATCCATACCACTTTCTGTACGATAATGGAATTCAAAAATAATATGTGAATAATAATCTAATCCACGAACTAATCCATCATCGATTTCATAGGGGATTTGGAATTCATCTAAAGCATCTGTGACAATTTTAAAACGCTCTTTAGCACTTTCACTTAAATAATCACGCATTTTAGGGGCATTATTAGCAATTTTTTGATCACTTTCTACTTTACAATCTAAAATTCTTAATGGATTGATTTTAAAGCGTTCTTTACAATCTTCACACATTTCCTCAATGTGACTAGCAAAATATGCTTTTAATGCTTCTTTATAATTATCACGTGATTCTTGATCACCCAAAGAATTGATTTTTAATTTAACATTTTTGAATCCTAAAAATCTTAAAGCATCATAACCAAGCATAATAACTTCAAGATCTTGATAAGCATTAGTGACTCCAACGCTTTCAACGCCAAATTGATTAAATTGACGATATCGACCTGCTTGAGGTCTTTCATATCTAAAACATGGTCCAATATAAAATTCTTTAATTGGTAAATCTTTTGTTGCGTATAACTTGTTAGATACAATTGAACGCATTACTCCTGCAGTGACTTCAGGACGTAATGTAATTGAACGATCACCTTTATCTAAGAAAGTATACATTTCTTTTCTTACAATATCAGATGATTCACCTACTGAACGATTAAATAATTCAGTATGTTCGATGATTGGTGTACGAATCTGGTTAAAAGCATACATTTCTGCGACTGCTTTTAATACCATTTCTATGTAGTCAAATCCACGAGCTTCATCATCATAGATATCATGTGTTCCTTTTACAATATTAATGGCCATAACTTTCCTCCTTAAAAAAATAAAAACGTCCATTCATAAGGACGTTTATTAACGCGGTACCACCTTTGTTTAATTATCTTGTGATAATCCTCATTCCTCCTTAACGCGGAAAACGTCACAGCCTACTGATATTCAGCCATGCAGCTCCAAAGCTACCTTCCATATCATTATTACCTGAACCATCTTCCAGCCAGTGAATGATTCTCTCTGTCGGATAAGGATATGTACTCCTCTTCTTCATTGCCTTTGAATATACAATTCTTTTCTATCTTAATATCTGACAGAAAAAAATGCAAGCACTTTATTCAGGAACTTCTATCTGCTTAATACTAAATTCATTTCCCTGAACAAGATATGTATGCTTACTGCCACAATACGGGCAGACCTTTGCATATTTCACAGTCTCATAAGTTTCCTTGCAGTCCTCACAGTAAGTTATCCCCGGAATTGTCTCTATCTGCATCTCACAGTCCTTAACAAGCTCTTCCCTGCGGCATGCCCAGTTCCAGCAGTCTGTAAGATATTCTTTTACGACACCTGACACCTCTCCAAGTTCAATT
>ERZ1106943.250-NODE-250-length-75259-cov-51.396136_pt1 | contig 75259 bp, 57 predicted proteins | sample MGYA00403671_ERZ1106943 | MGnify/ENA primary metagenome ERZ1106943 (study PRJEB35170, sample SAMEA104062427) | human gut metagenome | biome: human gut; feature: human-associated habitat; material: faeces | place: Denmark | collected 2012-06-14 ...
AGAATCGGTCGTATAAGTTCAGCCGTCCGTTCACGTTCATCATCGGATTGGCAGTTGGCAAGAATCTCTTCACGCTTTTCCGTTGAGATAATAAATGCCTCATTATAACCAGTAAGCACACCACGGTAGATGTTTATGTCCCAATCTTTGAGCGGAGTACCTACTACTTCTATCTTACGCTTTATGCTCTGTTCTATTGGTGACAATATTACCCAACTATCGCTATTCGCAAATTCACATACTGCACCGCTCTGCTGCACGAAAACGCTCAGTTCTGTTCAGACAAAAAATACTTGATATAACGATCAAGAGTATTTCTATCAACCTTACACAGCTTTGCAATTTTGCGCTTCGAAACATTCGCTTTAAGCAGTTCTCGAATAAGTGTTTCTTTTCCGTGTAACTTGTATTTCTCGGGAGCACTCTTTCGCCCTTTTGGTCTGCCAAGTATAACGCCCTCTGCTTTTTTACGCGCCAAAGCTTCCTTGGTTCGCTGACTGATAAGGTTGCGCTCAATCTCGGCAGACAAACCAAAAGCAAAGGCAAGCACTTTGCTTTGGATGTCGTCACCAAGGCGATAGTTATCTTTGATTGTCCAAACGCGGCACTCCTTTGTCATGCAAATGTTCAAGATTTCCATAATCATGAATAAGTTGCGGCCAAGCCGGGAAAGTTCTGCACAAATGATGAGATCGTCTTTTTGTACTCGCTTCAGAAGTTTTCCCAGCTCTCGCTTGTTGTATGCTTTCGTTCCACTGATGGTTTCCTCAATCCAACCATCAATCACAAGTTTGTTGCGTTCGCAGAATTTGTTGATTTCAAAACGTTGGTTCTCTACTGTCTGTTTGTCGCTGCTGACTCTAATGTAACCGTAAATCATAATTGTCTATTTGTATTTTTATTATTCTAACGGAGCCGCCTATATGTTTTGTTATGAATGAGTAGGCTCTCACTTAATAGAAAGTTTATGAATTGACCGAAATAGACAAATATGCTTCACTAAAATTCTCTCAACTGCGCATTATCATAAGCCAAGAATATCGTCAGGAACACAGAAACGGCAAGGGCACAAGCCATGCAAATAACCAGGAACAGGCGAAAGTGCTCACTTCGATACATCCTCTTTATCCAATACCATGGATACGACATGAAAATAAATCGTGGCAAGGCTTTTATGGTTTGCGGTATGGGTAGCTGCTCTATTGTCTTGGATTTCTTTTCTTGCATAAGCACCATCATTGCTGCATATCGCTTTTCTGTCAGTTGGATATTGCGATTAAGAGTCTCTGCATTTTTATTGCAGTTAGCCGTGACGGTGTTATACATATTGGCAAGTTCTGTAAAAACTGAGACGAGTTTGTCCACATACTTTTCGTCATCATAAAGGCGAGACTGCAAGGCGGTGCTGACAGCATCAGATATAAGGCTTGCCACCTTAGTCTCATCAATTTGCAGTGAGGAATCTGATTGCTCAGTAGCATTTTGATTTAGTTCTTCTGCTATCTTTTGTGGCAATGCTTGAATGTCAGCACGGAGACTGCTGAGATTTGCTGCGATGATATCTTCTTTCATTATCTTCTGCGTTTTGAAGGTTTATACTTTGTTTGCTGTTGAAGTTTCCACTTGTCCTTATCCTCATCTTTGTCACGCCAACCTTGACTATTGGTAGGACCACCGCAGCATTCCGTAGCCTGGACATGAGGCTGAAAGATCAATTCTTCCAATGCCTGACCGAAGAATACACATAAGTTGGAATAGCTGAGAGACGAGTCTAAATGGGAGCCAGCACTATGCGTTTCGTCTAAGGAGAATGACAATCCTACGACTTTACCTGTCAACTTATTGGAAGTCGTCTGCATCCCTATATGCCTTTTGGATAGTTCTGCCATGAAACTTTCCCAGTTATTAGACGCTTGTCGTGCATCCAATACGGCAGCTTTGAGTTGTGCTTTCTTCATTTGCTGCGGACGCAAGCTATTCAAGTTCTGTTCTTTGCTGTTCTTTCGAGCGATGTACAGACCATATTCCTCTGTCAAAGCTCTACAGATGCGAGCACTGCGATAACGCTCATTTCTATCAGAGAGAACTTTTCCGTCATTGTCTACAATGTTATAAACAATGTGACAATGTGGATGCTTGGTGTCGTGATGGCGGGCTATGATAAACTGCGTATTGACGATTCCCATACGCTTCAACCATTCCTTTGCAATCTCTGCCATAAGAGCGTCACCCTCTTCATTGTCAGGAAAACGCTCTGCGTCTCGCGGAGAAAATGAGAGTGCTATATGCTTTACTGGTTTCTTGCGATTGGGACGCATAGTAGCTTGAACATAAAAGCTGTCAGCAATAGTCTTGTTGTCCGTTATGCATACCCCTTCGTGAGCCAACAGATTGGCTCGCTTGGTTTGGCTCTTGTCATTATGGGCATAGTTGACGAGGCCGCCAAAGTCTACCCTGTTCATTATCTTAGCTATCATGACGCATAGGCTTTACTTGATTAATAATACTGCTGATTGCAGCAATGATATGCAGGCATTGCTCCTTTACGGCATCAAGACCGTCAATGTGCATCTGGTGTGCAATCTGATTTACATTGTTTGCAATACCCGACAAATCACGAATCTGCTTTGCCAATTCAGGAGAAATCGTTTCTCTTATATGGTTGTCCATTGCTGCCTGATGGCAATACTCGCTGACGGACAATCCTGCTTTTGATGCCTTGGATAGAATGTAGATGAAATCATTCTCACAAAACATTATCCGCACCAACTTTGTGCGCTTCTGATAGTCAGCCAACTTGGGGCGACCACCTTTGTTATCTTTTACTTTTGTCATTGTCTCATATTTAATAAAGGTATGATGTGTTGGTGAGTTTTTAGAGTGGAAAGTCCGTCATGTCATCCATTGCAAATCGGAGTTTTGCCTTGATGGCATGAAGCTACAGTTTTAGTGACACTAAAACACAAACTTGCCACTCTAAAAATCACCCTTCTTTCTTTTGATAAATTCCCTGTCCCACTCGGCATAGCCGACGCTCCTTTATGAACACATCTATCCACTTTGAAGCTGTGCTTCGATTCTCGTTTTGTGCTTCAATAAGAGCATCGTAGTCCTTTTTTGGTGAATGTGTTGGGCAGTAACTCGAAGAAAGCGTTACGCCTTGAAGCCACACTTTTTTCTTGCAGGTCTGGAATCGAGCGCCTCTGAACTCTCATCAGTTTTCGGTAGATGAAAACCGAATGGGCAAGTAACGTGTTGCAGATACTCATCGCAGTACGGAAATCCTCTTCTTGACAGAAAAGATGAACTGAACCGTCTGGCGCATGAGGAAGTTTGAACATTTCCGTTTCAAATGTCCTCACGGCTGTCAATACCATCATGATGCGATAAGCCATCAATCCCATACGGCGAACGATGCCTTGCATACCATTACCCACTTCGTCACAACATTCATCATTGGTACTCTCATAGTGTTTCAAGAACTGCATTTGTAAGTGTTCTGGAATATAGAACGTGTAGTTGCCATGCCGCATGAAAGTTTCACGCAAATGAAGAAAACGCTCTCCCAATAACTTGAATTTTGCATTCTTTGACTGTGACACATCGCTTGTGGCAAACACATTGCGAAAGCCTCTTTTGAACGGAATGAAGTAGAACACGAATCTGCTGAACAAGCCATCCTCAGCTGTCGGCGTGAGACGACATACCTGTTCTGGCGTACCTGCCAAGACCACGGATATGCGTGGATTGTCAACATCGTAGAACTCTCTGTCCTTGGTGCGGTTTGCCCCTAATGGTTCATGATGATATGCCTTCCGCAATACATCCGAATAGTTGCCAAAGTCCGACTTCAAAGTTTGGCTTAATGTGTCTCCTTCGGTTTCAAACAGAATCACGATGCCATCATTTTCCTTTGCAATACGTTTGAATGCACTTGCGCTGCTGTTGGCTGGCACAATGAGCGTCTTTATGGGAGGCTGTTCTGGCATTTGAGCATTTTCCGATTTCTTCCCCTTGGTATATTCCGCCATGTCTGCCTTATATTGCGCATCAAGAGTTTTCGTCAATTCATGGAGTTGCCGATTGATAGGTGTTATCAACTCTCGGCACAAGGTCAATGCCCCTTTGCCCATACCAGCCTCTGCCGTAACGAAAAGGTAAAGGTTAGGATAAACGACACGCTCATCATAAACTCCACAGAAATTAGGGAAACATACAGAGAGTGTTGCAATGGATCCTATCAAGATAGTTCCTCGGTCGTCTGCAGAAATGGCATTGTCAACAACTTCCTTCAAGAACACTGGCAATTGTTCATACACCTCTTCTGGAAATGCAGGCAATTCACACTCGTCTTTTACCCATTTTCCCGTTTCTCCATTTTGGATATTTGGATAAATGGATATTTGGCAACCTTTCAAAGAAACGCCCACTTGCTCAGCCATGTAGAAGAATGTGGCAATGGTAATGCCTTGCCGTTTGCCTTGCAAACAATATGTATATTGCTTGTCAGCTTTCGCATATTGATAGTCATGATGAAGTTTGCTGAGCCTATGGAAATATGTTCTACCGCATTCACCACAACCATCAGCAATGGCAAACCCCAAGTTCACCCAATCATTATAAAATGGGGCAATGTCTATGTGTAGACTTTCAATTTTACAGTCCACTCGGTTGATGTCTTCTTCCACATCGCTATATACGATGGATGAAGTCTGCTTTTCCACATCGTTCAGCTTGCTTGGCAATGCTTCAGAATGGACATTCTCCCATTCTTGGGCGGAAAATATTTTCTTTGACATGTTCTTCGTATTTGGGATTAATAAAAACATCAGGATCATGAGGCAGAAAGCAGGAACGAGCAACATCGCTTCCTGACATATCCACATTTGGATAACCTGCATATGCAAGATAATTGGCTATTGCCCTAAAGAAACGTGAGTGTTCCATACCTTGCAAGTCAACAGCGATTATCCATTTCAAGCCATCACCAGACGGACTGACAAACATAAGTTCGGTCTCAAAATACTCATCGGCAAGCAATCGTTGCTTCAAGTCTATGAGATCTGGCACATGGTCAAAGTCAATACACATCAAACCGGAGTGCATCAGCAAATCATCTTCTCTACGCTTTCTGAACAAACCAGAAAAGGTGCAATAGTCAAAATGCGTTGCTTTATAGCGCTTGGCTTCAGCCTTATTAGTGAGATTGCGCAAGGCAGCAGTCGGTAGCATGGCATAATGCCCAACGATATAACGATAGATGTCAATGATACCGACTGCTCGCAATGGTTCGGTATTTAGGATAGGCTTGCGGAAGAACGAGAACTGATAGACGTCTGCTATCTCCATACCCCACCCTTGCCTTTCTTTGAGTTGATGAATTCCTCAGCCTCACGCATCAAATCATTCTCCGACTTGCACGACTTACTCTTCAACCACTCGTCTATTTCTGATTGCAGAAAAGCCAAGGCCTTGTTTATCTTATGTACAGGTATCTGTTTGGCAGAAACCCATCCATAGACAGTTTGCTTGGCTGGATGTGAAGGCAGATAAGCGCCAAGTTCATCCATATCCATCCATTTTGGCTTGTTGTTCTCTTGCTTAGTTTGCAAAACATTCACAGTTCTCTTCAGTTCTTCAACTGATTTAATAAGGTAGGACAATGCTCCCGGCATCTCCTCCAGCGATTTTACTTCTATTTCCATGATTAGAATATTATTGAATTGTGCCGCAAAGATATCCGGTTGTTTATGGGTGCAAAACAAGTGGAACAGCCCCACACTATCAGCACCTGTCATAGCCCTTGGTTTGCCCTATCATTTTAGATTTTGTTAAGACAGATGCTTTCATTTGGTTATGTATAAATCATTGTCTGAGCAAGAATTTCACTCAGGAATACATGGGAATAGTTCAGAAAGGAGAAAACGGATGCTTAGAAAAGAAAAAATCCCCTCATTTGTATGGTGGCAAATGAGGGGAATGCGGTGGTAAAAGAATAAACGATGAGTATAACTCATTGATTATCAAAGGTGGCAATCGCCACCAAGCGTAAAACCTATATTATTGGTTGCTGACTCTGTAAATTGTCAATATGTATGGTGTTGGCAGCCTTTTCCTTTGCTGAGTCAACGATGTGGGAGTATATTTGGGTGGTCTTTACATTGGTATGTCCAAGCATCGACTTGATTGTATAGATGTCCGTGCCAAGTTCCAACTGGAGCGTTGCATACGAATGTCGGGCCACGTGGAAGGTTATATGTTTCTTGATGCCAGCAGCCTCTATCCATTTCTTCAATGGCTTCGAAATCCAGGCAGCGTTCTGCAACCCTGCAAAAACAAGAAGCTCCTCGTCTTCGGGACGAGTGCCACACATGGCATACGTCTGGTCGGAAATGGGAAGATATGCTCCCACCTTTGTCTTTATCTGTGAGATGTCTATGCGCCAACTGCCGTTGCTTGTCTGTGATATTTGATTCCATTTCAAGTTCTTGATATCTATATGACGCAAACCAGTCAAGATAGAGAAGAAAGAAGCGCGTCTAAGTACATCACTCTCGCAAGGGGTATCAGCCAATCGCTTCACTTCGTCAAGAGTGAGCGATGCTCGCAGCTTGTCTTCCGATGGAATACCTTTCACCTTGGCACTCACATCCACTGTGAGATATTCGTCAATGAAAGCTTGCTTCACTCCTGCCTTGACGATGGCGAAATAGGTAGAGGCGGTATTGCGTGACACCGTCCCTTTCTTGTTTCCTCCCAAAGGAGCGCGAAGCAGAAACATCTTGATGTCCTCCAACAGTTTCACCGTTACGCTCTTGAAAGGTATTGGTTTTCCTTCTGAATATATCTTCAACAATTCGCCCACACGGTTCCAATTCACAATGATGGCATTGGAACTATTGGGATGACGTTTGTCTATGATGTCAATGAAATATTTAATGAAGTCTTGTGCGCTACGTTCATTCTGTTCAATGATTTCTTCCTCACGGTCGGAATACAGGGCGGCATTGTCATATTCATGCTGCCGGAGTTTGCGCACGTTGTCCGCATAGATGCAAGCCTCTTGGTCTATGCGCGACTTGCATTGGATAATGCCATTTACGTCACGCTTCGGCTTGTAGTTGAACGAGCCGTCAGGCAGCACACGGGCAATGGACGATATATCCCATTGTGGTGTGGAGATGGTTCGGTTTACCGATTCAACCACACGGCTTGGCTTGTTGTCTCCTTTCTTATACACAGGGTACGACTCGATGAAAAGATACCACTCGTTGTCATGGTGAACGGACTTGCGCAGCTTCACGGTCACCTTGGTGTTCGATAATGCTTTCTTCATATTCGGTTTATTCTACTTCTGATTTATACAAATTGTCTATTTCTTCTTTCGGTACATACACATAATTGCCTATCTGCCGTGACGGAATGGAATATTTGCGGATATGCGCCCATACCGAGCTGTCGTTGATATGGTAGAGGTTGCATATCTCACCAATGGTATAACAGTCCTCTGGTTCCATACTGTACCTTCTGGGCACAGGTTTCTCTCTTTCTGCAAGACTTTCTTTTCTAGTGAAGAACATGGTTTCCAAGGCAGAGCGTTTGATTCGGGTGAGCCGCTTGCCGACGTTGATGGCAGGAACTGTACCGTTCTTTATCAGCCGATAGAGTGTAGTACGTTCCACTCCGAACATCGCCACCGCTTCCTTCACCGACACATATTCCCTAATGTAAGGAATGTGCTGTGCCAAACGATCCAGTTTCTCGTTCTTCTCCTTTGCGCCCTTCTTTCGTTTCCAAGCCACCTTGCTGCACTTAGGCGAACAATACTGGCTGTCAAGAGTCTTGGCAAGGAACACTTCACCACAGACCTTACACTTGCGTTTGATTTCAAATCCTATTGCTGGCATGTTTTCTACTTTTAAGTATGCATTAGTATGTATTGGCAGGAACAAGTCCCACATTATCTACTTTTTTGTTGTGTTGCAAATGTGCTGCAAATAAGCGATAAACAAGCGCATAAGAAAGGCATAAGAAACAAGAACCCCATAAACGCAAAAAGCGTGCAACTCATTGAGCTGCACGCTTTTGCTTATTGTTTATTATGTGTTTACCTTTCGGCATTACTTAACTTCCTCGAAGTCGGCATCCTGGATGTTGTCGTCAGTATTCTGACCACCCTGCTGGCCTGCACCCGGCTGAGGACCAGCCTGCTGAGGACCAGCCTGCTGAGGACCAGCCTGCTGATACATCTGCTGAGAGGCAGCCTGCATGATGGTGTTGAGGTTGTTGATGGCCGTGTCGATAGCGGATACATCACCACTCTTGTGGGCGTCCTTCAGCTTGCTGAGAGCCTCCTCGATAGCCGGTTTCTGATCGGCCGGGATCTTGTCGCCGTTGTCCTTGAGGAAGTTCTCGGTAGTGAAGATCATCGAGTCGGCCTGGTTGAGCTTGTCGATGCGCTCACGCTCCTTCTTATCGTTCTCGGCGTTCTGCTCAGCCTCAGCCTTCATGCGCTTGATCTCATCATCGCTCAGACCGCTTGAAGCCTCGATGCGGATGCTCTGCTCCTTGCCCGTAGCCTTGTCCTTGGCAGAGACGTTGAGGATACCGTTGGCGTCGATATCAAACGTCACCTCGATCTGAGGCACACCACGGCGAGCCGGGGCAATGCCGGTGAGGTTGAACTGGCCGATGCTCTTGTTCTGAGCCGCCATCGGACGCTCACCCTGCAGGACGTGGATGGTCACCTCCGTCTGGTTGTCGGCAGCCGTAGAGAAGACCTCGCTCTTCTTGCACGGAATGGTTGTGTTGGCCTCGATGAGCTTCGTCATCACACCACCCATCGTCTCGATACCGAGGGTCAGCGGGGTGACGTCGAGCAAGACGATATCGCCCACACCACTCTCCTTGTTGAGGATAGCACCCTGGATAGCTGCACCGACAGCGACCACCTCGTCGGGGTTGACACCCTTGGAAGGCTCCTTGCCGAAGTAGTTCTTCACCAAAGTCTGGACGGCGGGGATACGGCTGGAACCACCTACGAGGATCACCTCGTCGATGTCGGACGTAGAGAGCTTAGCGTCGCGGATAGCGTTCTGGCAAGGAACCAAGCAGTTCTGGATCAGCTCGTGAGCCAGCTGCTCAAACTGTGAGCGCGTGAGGGTCTTGACCAAGTGCTTTGGCACACCACCCTCTGCCGTGATGTACGGGAGGTTAATCTCGGTCGAAGTCGTGCTTGAAAGCTCGATCTTAGCCTTCTCGGCAGCCTCCTTCAGGCGCTGCATGGCCATCGGGTCCTTGGAGAGATCGATACCCTCGTCGGCCTTGAAGCCGTTGACAAGCCAGTCGATGATCACCTGGTCGAAGTCATCACCACCAAGGTGGGTATCACCATTGGTAGAGAGCACCTCAAAGACACCACCACCAAACTCCAGGATGGAGATATCAAAAGTACCACCACCGAGGTCGAAGACGGCAATCTTCATGTCCTTATTGGACTTATCGACACCATAGGCCAAGGCGGCTGCTGTCGGCTCGTTGACAATACGGCGGACATTGAGGCCTGCGATGGCACCTGCCTCCTTCGTGGCCTGACGCTGAGAGTCGCTGAAGTAGGCCGGCACGGTGATGACGGCATCCGTCACCTCCTGACCAAGGTAGTCCTCGGCAGTCTTCTTCATCTTCTGAAGCACCATGGCAGAAATCTCCTGCGGCGTATATTTGCGATCGTCAATCTGCACGCGAGGATAGCCACCCTCGTTGACCACCGTAAACGGAACGCGCTCGGCCTCCTTGCGGCTCTGGTCATAGGTCTCACCCATGAAACGCTTGATACTGTAAACGGTCTTCTTCGGGTTGGTGATAGCCTGACGCTTGGCAGGATCGCCCACCTTGCGCTCGCCACCTTCTACGAAGCCTACCACGGACGGAGTCGTGCGCTTGCCCTCGCTGTTGGTGATCACCACGGGCTCATTGCCCTCGAACACTGCTACGCAGCTGTTAGTTGTACCTAAGTCGATACCAATAATCTTTCCCATAATATTTCTTTTTTTATTTTTGTTCTACTTTAATGTTGCTTGGACTTTGTTGTCCGCCTATCTCAAAACAACTATTGTGCCATTTGACAAGCAGGGGTCTCGCGGCTGACAACTTGGCAGAAGCAGGACCTTTTCCCCATAGTCCTACCGCATTTATGGCAGACACGAAGCTGCTGAGGAAGAAAAGCGGTTGGCGCGGAGAGTATCAGAAAAATGGTCTGGAAAGCCACTTGGAGTTTGTTGAGCAAATAACGATATTTATCCACCAAAGACAGGCGCTCATTGAATAATATACATTCCTAGACAGATATAATGGAAAAATATCGTAACTTTGTAACTAGTTTTTACGTTATACCTATTATATATAGGATTAAGCTATCATTTAATTTATCAGTTATGAAAAGATCCATTTTGATTGTATTCGGGTTGATGCTGACAGCGCTCAATGGCTGGAGCAACGACTACAACTATCTGGTATTCGTGACCAACACTGGGCCACGAAGTATCGCTGTAGAGGACTTGGAGATGACGGTATGCGACGGGAAGCTCGTCGTGAGAAGCGGAGCGGACGGCGAGACCTTCAACCTTTCGACCCTCACGAAGATGTATTTCTCCGACGCGGCAGTGGTTTCCATCGACGATGTGGAGGCTGGCAAAGTACAGTCTGTCAGCATCCACGACCTCTCCGGACGCCTCGTCGGATGCTATCCTTCGCTCGACGTTGCGCGCGAGTCGCTGCCCAAAGGCGTGTATGTGGCAAAACAAGGAAACAAGAACTTTAAACTGGCGAAACGATGAAGAAAGCACTACTTATCGGAGCCTCGCTCGTGGTCTCTCTTGGCACGGCGGCTCAGACGCTGAACGTGGTCGTCGGCGAAGTGACCTACAAGATTCCAGCGTCTCAGGCTGGCAGCATGGACTATGCAGACGGATCCAGACTCACGATCCTGGGCAAAACCTTCCAACTGAAGGAAGTGACCCGCATGTATGTGGACCATTCGGACGTGACCGACAATAGCGTCAACGTGACCTACAACGGGAGTGCCGCCGTCACCGTGGCAGGCAATTGCATGAGCCACCTCGACGTGACGGTCAATGGATCCGCTGTCAGCATTGTGCAGGACGAGACCGTGGATACGGAGATCAGCTATTTGCTTTCGGGCGCGTCGGACAACGGCTCGTTCTATATGGACGGCCACTACAAGGCCACGGTGGTCTTCGACAATCTCTCCCTCATCTGCGCCGACAGTGCGGCGGTCAACATCGAGAATGGCAAGCGCATCGCCATCCAGCTCGTCGGAGAGAGTACGCTCAAGGACAGCAAGGCAAGCCAGGGAAAAGGCGCACTGATGGTGAACGGCCACTCGGAGTTTGATGGCGACGGCACGCTCAACCTCTATGGCTACGCAAAGCACGCCTATTGGGCCAATGAATATGTACAACTGAAAAAGAAGTTCACTGGCACCATCAACATCCTCTATGCGAAGAAAGACGGCCTCAACGTGAACCAATACTTCCTGCAGAATGGTGGCCACTTCAACGTCTCTGGCACGCTCGATGACGGCATCCAGGTGTCGGCAGACGACGAGGAGGGCGGCTACGCCACGATATCGGGCGGATCGCTGACCATCGACGTGACGGCGGCAGGCTCGAAGGGACTGAAATGCGACGGCAACATCACCATCGACGACAGCAAGTCCGCGCCCACCGTGACAATAACCAATAGCGGCAAGGGAAAGTGGGACAGCGACGACCAAGAGGTGAAAGGTGCGGCCTGCATGTCGAGCGACGCCAACGTGACCATCGCGGCTGGACAGATCAGCCTGACAGCCACAGGCAGCGGCGGCAAGGGACTGAAGTGCGACTCGACGCTGACCATCACGGGCGGCGACCTCAGCGTGACCACGACGGGAACAACCTATGTCAACATCGGAGGCAACCAGGAGTATGACGGCAACTACCGCGGACAACTCGACCGCCTCGACGACGCCTACACCACATCGCCCAAGGGCATCAAGGTAGGCATCAAAGCGACGGAGAGCAGCACGGGGCTGCCTGTGGGCGACATACAGATCAGCGGTGGCAACATCCATGTGACGTGCTCGGGCCAGCAGGACGGCAGCGAGGGCATAGAGAGCAAGGGCACGCTGACCATCAGCGGCGGCACCATCGACTGCAACACATACGACGACGCCATCAACTCCAGCAGCCACATGTACATCAAGGGTGGAACGATCACGGTGTATAGCAGCGGCAACGACGGCATTGACTCCAACGGCAACCTGTACTTCTCGGGGGGAACGACGGTCGCCTACGGCACACGCTCTCCCGAATGTGGCATCGACGCCAATGAAGAAGAGGGATACACGGTGTTCTTCACAGGTGGCAATGTTTTGGGAATCGGTGGTGGCAACAACTCCCATCCCACTACACAGGAGTCAACCCAAGGCTACGTCACCTATTCGGGCAACGTCACGGCGGGCTACACACTCACCGTCAGCAAGGACGGTACCGTACTTGCCACCTTCACCCTGCCCTACGACTATAGTCGCGGCAACGTCATCCTCACCGCCGAGGGCATGACAGCAGGCGAGCAATACACCGTCAGCGACGGTACTTCCACGCAGACGCTCTCTGCCGTGCAGTATGGCAACGGAGGGCCTGGTGGCGGCGGTGGACCCGGTGGCGGAGGCGGTCCTGGTGGTGGAGGCCACGGCGGCTGGTAAACCACAGGGACCATATTGCCCACAGAAACGGTAATCCACGGGAATCACAGTCCACAACCGTTTACAACCCACAATCGACAAAACGGCCTTTCCGCAATGATTTGCTGCGGAAAGGCCGTTTTACTTTTATCTACTGATGATCAAAAAGGAGGCTTATGCCAATCCCTCGATCTCACCATTGACGATGTCGATGACCTCACTCTGAGGACGTTTGGGCAGACCCGGCATACGCATGATGTCGCCCGCAATGGCCACAATCATTCCTGATCCCGTGTTGATGACAAAGTCGCGCACGGTGAAGGTATAGCCCTCCGGCACGTTGAGCTTCTTCGCATCGTCGCTGAAGGAATACTGTGTTTTGGCGACACAGACGGGAAGTCCCTCCAAGTTCCACTCGCTGATGCGCTTGAGGGCCTTCTTGGCAGCGGCGGTATATTCCACACGTCCGGCACGGTAGATCTTCTTGGCCAAAGCCTCTACCTTGGTGGTGATGCTGTCCTCGAGCTCGTACGGATACTGGATCTCCTTCGACGGGCACTCGGCAATCTCCTTGACGCAGACGCGGGCCAACTCCTCGCAACCCTCTCCGCCGCGGACGAAGCACTCGTTGGGCGCATAGCCCACCTTCACCTCGGCACAACGGTCGGCGACGATCTTCAGTTCCTCGTCCGTATCGGTAGCATAGCGGTTGAGCGTCACGACGACAGTCTGGCCCATATTCTGGAGGTTCTCGATATGACGCTCCATGTTGGCAAGACCATTGCGCAAGGCCTCCAGCTGCTCTGCGGGCGCTGCGTCGTCGGCCATACCACCCTGCAACTTCAAGCCGCGAACCGTCACGACCAACACGCAGAGTTTCGGACGAATGCCACCCATGCGGCACTTGATGTCGAGGAACTTCTCGGCACCCAGGTCGGCGGCGAAGCCAGCCTCCGTCACGGTATAGTCGCTGTGGCTCATGGCCATCTTCGTAGCAATCAAACTATTGCAGCCGTGGGCGATGTTGGCGAACGGACCACCATGGATGAAGGCGGGCGTGTTCTCAGTAGTTTGGACGAGGTTGGGCTGCAGCGCATCCTTCAGGATGACAAGGATAGATCCCACGCTGCCCAAGTCGCGGAGGTAGAACGGCTTGCCCTCGCAGGTGATACCCAGGAGGATGTTCTCCAAACGACGGCGCAAGTCCTCCAGATCCTTTGCCAGGCAGAGGATAGCCATGATCTCCGAGGCCACAGAGATGTCGAATCCGCTCTCGCGCACCACGCCATTGCCAGCACCCAAGCCAATCACAATCTTGCGAAGGGCACGGTCATTGACATCCAGGACGCGGCCCCAATAGACCGTCTTCAGCTCGCACGGCTCTCCCTGATGACGGAAGATATAGTTGTCGAGCAGTGCGGCGATGAGGTTGTGGGCCGCCGTGATAGCATGGAAGTCACCCGTGAAGTGGAGGTTGATCTTGTCCATCGGCAGCACCTGGGAATAGCCACCACCAGCAGCACCGCCCTTCATACCGAAGCACGGACCCATGGAAGGCTCGCGAAGTGCAAGGCCGCACTTATAGCCCAAACGATTCAAGGCCATGGAGAGGCCTACGCTCACCGTGGTCTTGCCGATGCCAGCCTTCGTAGGCGACATGGCTGTCATCAGTATCATATTGCAGCGATCCACCTTGCTCTCGTCAATACACTCCAATGGTACTTTGGCAATGTACTTTCCGTAATGCTCCAACTTGTCGGCGGCGATACCTACCGTGTTAGCAACCTCCGTAATCGGCTTCAGCACGGTCTCGCGTGCAATCTCAATGTCACTTTTCATTCTTAATGTGTTTTGGTTATTCGGTAAACCCAAAGGTATTATTTTGTCTTTGCGACGGCAAAAATACCAAAAATCCACGACCCTTGCAAATAATACGGCCAAAAAAGCGACTTTTTGGCTCAATTCTCGCCAAGTGTGCAAACAAAATGGTCAGCCCACTACAACTTCAGCTACTTTTGTGCTGGTCTTTTATACAGTTCACGCCCTGCCGAGCGGTCACCAGTTTGACCGCTTGACAGGGCGTGGCTTTCTGCCATCAAGGCGTGAGGGCGACTACAGCGTCTTGAGATAGTTCGTACAATCCTCGAAGGTCTCGAAGGTGTTCTCCTGCGGGATGAGCATCGGGATGATGCGATGATTCTCCAGCATATAGCGGGGTTGGGGCTGGATGATGGTCATGAGCACCTTCACGCCTTGTGCCTGGAGATCCTTGATGGCAGTCTCCATGGCATAGACACCGCTCTGATCCATAAACGGGACACGGCGCATACGGATGATGACAATCTTCGCATCCTTGGGGATGTCGTGCATCACGCGCTGGAATCCCGTGATACTTCCGAAGAAGATCGGGCCGTCGAGGCGCTCTATATAAATATGGTGGTGGATGTCCTTCGGCATATCCTTCTCGTCCTCCCAGGGCGACTCCTTGTCAAAGGTGCTCAACTCCTTGGAACTGTAGCCATCCTCCACGAGGTCGCCGGCACGCTTCATGAAAAGCACGCAGGCGATGACCATACCAATACCTACTGCCGTGAGGAGGTCCACAAAGACCGTCATGAGGAAGACCACGATCATCACGAAGGCGTCAGACTTCGGTATGCGCCTCAGGTCCTTGAATCCGCGGAAGTCGATGATGCCCCAACCGACCGTAATCAAAATACCGGCAAGCACCGAAAGGGGTACGTATTTCACGAGCGAGCCCAGTCCGAGGAGAATGGCAAGGAGCAAGGCGGCGTGGATCATACCGCTGAGCTGCGTGCGGCCACCCGACTTCACGTTGACCACCGTACGCATCGTAGCACCTGCGCCAGCAAGACCACAGAACAGACCCGCCACGGCATTGCCGATACCCTGGCCTATCAACTCCTGGTTAGAGTTGTGCTTGGTCTTGGTGATATTGTCGGCCACAACCGACGTCAGTAGCGTATCGATACTGCCCAGGCCAGCCAGTGTGAGACCCGGGACAAGGGAAGCCTTGATGACGACCATCCAATCGATACCGTCCAGTTGCACCTTCGTGAAGAAAGGCATGGGAAGTCCGGCCGGGATGTTGCCGATGGTAAGTGCCGAGTCGAGGCCCGTGAAGAGCGAAACCACCGTGACGACCACCAGGGCCACAAGCGTGGCGGGCACCTTCTTGGTCACTTTCGGCACAAGGATGATGAGCGCAATACAGGCCAGACCCAGCAGCAGCGCAGGCACGCTAATACCTTCGGCGATGGCAGCGGGGAAGTTGAGAATCATGTCCAGCGTGCTGGCGGGCGACTTCTTGCCGACAATCGGATAGAGCTGCTGCAGGATGATGATCACTCCGATACCGCTCATGAAGCCCGAGAGTACGGGATAGGGAATGTAGCGGACATACTTGCCAATGCGGATGAGTCCGAAGAGCACCTGAAACAGGCCACAGAAAATGCCGGCAAGCGACATGGAAAGAAGGACGGCGGAGATGTTACCCTGCGAGCTAGCCCATGCTCCACTCACAATGGAGGCCGTAATGACGGTCATCGGTCCCGTAGGGCCAGAGATCTGGGAGTGGGTGCCACCGAAGAGGGCTGCGAAGAAACCGAGCAGGGTGGCACCGACGAGTCCGGCCAAGGCTCCCATGCTGGAAGCCTCAGGACTGTCAACACCGCCAAATGCTTGAATACCGAATGCCAGTGCGAGCGGAAGTGCCACGATACCGGCTGTGATGCCACCGAAGACATCACCTTTGATGTTGTTTGTCTCGATAAAAGCCATGATAGGGCTAGTAAACCAAATGTAATTAAAAAATGCTAATAAGTACTCTACTATATTACGGAGTGCAAAGGTACGATTTTTTTCTGACATAGGGGAAGATTGGCAAGGAATCCCCATTTACCGTAATATGGGTAGACCTTTCCGTAATTTATGCTTTGCCTGATTGGCACGATTTTTGTACTTTTGCAACCGATAAGGCCCTGGTTGCGCCTTTCCACGAGATGGGAGGTCTGCGGCAGGAGTTTTCCCCCAACCAAAACAAGAAAAAGAGAAAACAACAAAAGACCTATGGAAACGATAAAGAACCAGAAGTTTGGCGGCGAGCGTCCGCTCTTCGGTGTCCACGACGTGCGCCTGGAGGACATAGAGATAGTCGATGGCGAGTCAGGCATCAAGTGTTGCAAGCAGGTGGAGTGCCACAACTCCAAGTTCTACGGCAAGTATCCGTGGTGGCATGTGGATGGAAGCCTCATCACGAATTGCTATTTTGCCCCTGGATCACGATCAGCCATCTGGTATAGCGACGACATGGTGATGAGAGACTGTGTTATCGACGGCCCGAAGTTTTTCCGCGAGATGAAGAACGTGACGCTGGAGAATGTCAAGATAACCGATGCCGACGAGACGTTTTGGCGCATTGACGGCCTAAAGATCAAGAATGTGGAACTACACCAAGGCACCTACCCGTTCATGTTCTCAAAGAACATCTATGTGGATGGACTGGTGAGCGACGCAAAATATGTGTTCCAATACTGTCAGAACGTGGAGATTCACCATGCGAAGATCACTACCAAGGACAGTTTTTGGGAGTGCGACAACGTCGTCATCTACGACTCCGAGCTCCATGGCGAGTATCTCGCCTGGCACAGCAAGAACATCCGACTTGTGCGCTGCCATATCAGCGGCGAGCAACCTCTGTGCTATAGCGATGGCATCGTACTGGAAGACTGCACCTTCGATGCTGCCTGCGACCGCACTTTCGAAGACTGCACGAATGTGGAGGCACGCATCAAGGGAACGATCACGGAGGTGAAGAATCCCATCAGCGGCAGAATCCAGGCCGACAACATTGGTCGCTTGACGATGGATCAGTTTGCCAAAGGACACGTCGCCAGCACTTCGGACGACGGCAACTCATTAACTTTCGAATCCAACCGATGATAGACCACACCTTCTTCGACCAACCCGTGAAACGGCGCGGCACAGGCTGCGTCAAATGGGACGCAATGCCTGCGGACGACGTGATACCGATGTGGGTGGCAGACATGGACTTTGCCGTCGCTCCTGCCATTCAAAAGGCCATCAAGGATCGGGCCGCACACCCTGTCTTCGGTTATACGCTCGTACCAGACAGCTACTACGAGTCGGTCATCCAGTGGTTCAAACGTCGCCACGGATGGACGATCGAGCGCGACTGGATCCTTTACACGACGGGCGTGGTGCCTGCCGCATCGGCCACCATCAAGGCTTTGACACTTCCTGGCGAGAAAGTGCTCGTCCAGACTCCGGCCTACAACTGCTTCTTCTCCAGCATACGCAATCAGGGATGCGAGATCCTGGAGACCCGCCTTCTGCGCGAGGGCGACCGTTTCAAGATGGACTTTGACGACTTCGAGCGCAAGTGTGCCGACGAAAAGACCACTGTCTTCCTGCTCTGCAACCCACAGAATCCGACGGGCAGGGTGTGGACGCGCGAGGAACTGGAGCGGATGAACGAGATCTGCCTACGCCACCACGTCGTGGTAGTGAGTGACGAAATACACAACGAACTGGTCATGCCCAGCTACTCCTACACGCCGTTTGCCAGCGTGAGCGAAGCATGTCTCGACAACAGCATCACCCTGACCTCGCCGTCGAAGAGCTTCAACATCGCAGGACTGCAAATGGCCAATATAGTTACAAAGAATGCGAAGTGGCGGAGACGGATCGAACGAGTCGTCAATATCTTCGAGATTTGCGACGTCAATCCCTTTGCACCTGTTGCCATTCAGGCCGCCTACAACGAAAGCGAAGATTGGATCGACGCGTTGAACCTCTATATTCACGACAACTTCGAAGTGCTGCGGTCGTTCTGCCGTGAGCACTTGCCAAAATGGCAGGTGATGCACAGCGAGGGCACTTATCTCGCATGGGTAGATATCAGCCAAACAGGCTTGAGCGCAGAGTCCCTGGCACAGGAGATCATGGAGCGGGCGCACGTCAAGGTCAATAGTGGCACGCTCTATGGCAGCATTTCGGGCGAGGGCTACCTTCGCATCAACCTTGCCTGCCCCCGACCTCTCCTCGAAGAGGCGCTGCGCAGAATCGGCGAGCATTTCTGACAAGACCATCCCTACAACATACGCTTCCCCCAGAAAGGAAGAGACATTAACTAAAGCAAGGCGTTGCCCGCGCATCCTATTCAATATATAAGGAACGCGCGAGCAACGCCTTGTAGTTGATATCGGTGTACGCAAGTACTATTTCTGAGCGAAGCGCTCGGCCTGCTCCTGAATGAGCGCGGCGTCATCAAAGTAGTTGATGCGCATGGCTTCGCGCACCTCATCCATCGTCTTGGCAGCCACCTCGCGGGCAGCATCAGATCCCTTGCGAAGGATGTTATAGATCTCCGGGATGTCCTGCTCAAACTCATGACGGCGCTTGCGAATCGGCTCCAGCATGCGCTCCAGCACCTTGTTGAGCATCTTCTTACACTTCATGTCGCCAATGCCACCTGCCGTATAGGCTGCCTTCAACTCGTCGAGGCAGCTGAACTCGGGCCAGAATTCCGCGAAGTCATCGTCGGTGGAGAAAGCATCGAGATAGGTAAAGACGGCATTTCCCTCCACATGGCCTGGATCGCTGACATTCAAGTGGGTCGGGTCGGTGTACATGGTCTTCACCTTCTTCCACACCGTATCCTTGTCGTCGGAGAGATAGATGCAGTTGCCAAGGCTCTTGCTCATCTTCTCCTTGCCATCCGTGCCAGGCAGACGGCGTGCAGTCTGGTTCTCGGGCAACATGATCTCTGGCTCGGGAAAGACGGGGGCATAGATCTGGTTGAAGCGACGGACCAACTCGCGTGTCACCTCAAGCATCGGCTCCTGGTCCTCGCCGGCAGGCACGACAGTGGTCTTGAAAGCCACGATATCGGCAGCTTGCGACACGGGGTAGCAGAAGAAGCCAAGGGGAATATTGGCCTCGAAATTGCGCATCTTGATCTCAGTCTTCACCGTCGGGTTGCGCTGCACGCGCGAGACGCTGATAAGATTCATCAGATAGGTAGTCAGCTCCGCCAGTTCGGGGATGCAGCTCTGGATATAGAGCGTACACTTCTCCGGATCGAGACCAGCAGAGAGGTAGTCCAGTGCGACCTCGATGATGTTCTGACGAATCTTCTCTGGGTTGTCGGCATTGTCTGTCAAAGCCTGCACGTCGGCCATGAAGACGAACATACGGTCATAGTCGCCCGCATTCTGAAGTTCCACGCGACGACGCAAACTACCGACATAGTGTCCCAAATGGAGCTTGCCAGTGGGGCGGTCGCCCGTCAAAATAATCTTTCCCATTCTATCTTTGTTTTGTTTGAATTCGAAGTTTTGGCAGCGGTCATCCGCTTTGAGGATGCAAAAATACGACTTTTATTTGGAGAAAGGGCGAAATCGCCGTACTTTTGCACGAAAAACAATACAAAGACATGGAGAGAAAATTATTTCGGTTTGAGGTTTGCGCCAATGGCGTAGAGAGTTGCCTGGCTGCCCAGGCTGGAGGCGCGGACCGTGTGGAACTGTGCGCGGGAATACCCGAAGGTGGCACAACGCCGTCGTATGGCGAGATCATGGTGGCACGTCGGGTGCTGACGACGACACGCCTGCACGTCATCATCCGTCCGCGCGGTGGCGACTTCCTCTACACACCATTGGAACTGGAGCGCATGGAGGCCGACATAGAGGTGGCGCGCCAACTGGGGGCCGACGGCGTAGTGATCGGATGCTTGCACGAAGACGGGACTATCGACATGGAGGCCAACCGCCGTCTGGTCGAAAAAGCACAGGGGATGTCCCTGACCTTCCATCGGGCCTTCGACCGCTGCCGTGATCCCTTCGAGGCTTTGGAGCAACTGATCGACTTAGGCTTCGACCGCATCCTCACCTCTGGCCAGCAACCAAAGGCCATCGAAGGCGCTCCCCTACTGCAAAAGCTCCACCAGCAAGCCGCTGGGCGCATCATCCTCTTGGCGGGTTGTGGCGTGAACGAGCAGAACATACGCAGCCTCTACGAACAGACGGACATCAAGGAATATCACTTCTCTGCCCGCGAGCCGATGAAAAGCAAAATGGAATACAGCAATCCCGAGGTCTTCATGGGAGACCCCAACGCCGACGAAGACACCTTGCTTTACACGACGGAGGAGCGGGTACGCGCCACTATCGCCCAACTAACAGGAGAGAAATAGCCAGACGGGACGCCTAACCGTCTCATTTTGAATCAACAACAGTTTCTCGTTGAAACTCAAAAAGGGTGTCAACTCCCCCGACAACACGAGGCTTGACACCCTCTTTTGGCCCTAAAAGCGTATTTTATTAGAAAATTTATTTGCTTTTCATTTGTAGTTTGCCCAAAATACACTACCTTTGCAATCGCTTTTGGCACATAATAAAGCAAAATCCATAACTAAACCAATATAAATGAAAAGTAACAAAACTCTCACATTTCACCTGCTGGCACTCTTCGTGGTAGCGATTTGGGGAGGTACTCTCGTCAATACAAAGGTGCTTGTCCACGCCGGCATGTCGGCTTTGGAGATTTTTTACGCTCGCTACATCCTCGCTTATCTAGCCATGCTGCTGATAGCCCACAAGCGCATCAAGGCCGACACATGGCGCGACGAGCTGATGATGGTGGTGCTGGGTATCACAGGTGCCTCGCTCTATTTCGTCAGCGAGAATGTGGCCATCTCCATGACCAACGTCAACAACGTCAGCTTCATCGTGAGCGCATCGCCCATCTTCACGATGCTCTTCAGCATCCTCTTCATAAAAGGCACGCGGATGACCTCCAACTTTGCCATAGGCACACTCACGGCAGTTGCCGGTGTAGCCATTGTCATATTCAATGGTCAGGGAGAGTTGCACTTCAATCCTGCGGGAGACCTCATAGCGGTGCTTTCATCCGCCTCTTTCGGTCTCTATTCCTTCCTCTTGAAGCCCCTTTCTGCGAAATACGACGCAGCCACTATCACGCGCAAGGTCTTCGGCTACGGTCTCTTGACCGCATTCCCCTTGTTCTATTTCTGGCCTTGGAAATTCCCTTTGGGCAACCTGCTACACATAGAGGTGCTGGGCAACTTGCTCTTCCTCGGCCTCATCGCGTCATGCTGCTGCTTCTTTCTCTACAGCGTCATCGTTGACAGGCTCGGTGCCATCACTGCCTCCAACTACAACTACCTCAGCCCGCTCTTCACGGTGGTCATCGCAGCAATGTTCCTGAGCGAGCCCATGACGGTAATGGCATACGTCGGTTGCGCCTTGATTCTCTTGGGCGTCTATGTCGCCAACACCACAGGATTCCTGCCCAAACGAAAGAAGTAGATCGAACTACCACCGCAAGGGGAGAGTTTGAACAAGACTTTTCAGTTAATATTGTATAGCTTTACCGTGCCGCCAGATTCCAATTAGGATTCTGGCGGCACATTTATTATACGCCTAAAACACGAAAAAAGAGATTTCTACCCTTTTGTGTTGTCTATCTGTATTTTTTTGACTACATTTGCAAAACATGAACGGCAACGAAGCAAAAATCACCAATAACTAATCAATAAAATAGCTATGATGAAAAAATTTGGAAAGACAAACGTTCTCGCCTTCTTGGCAGTAATGTCCTTTGGTTTGCTGGCCTCTTGCAGCCAGGGCAACGACAACAACCCCGACAAATGGGCTCAAGATGCTATCGCTATGGCTGAGGACAGCGTGGAGAAAGTGGACAACGAGATGGTTGGCAAGTTGCTCTACATCGACAATTGCAGGCAGTTTGCCAGGAAAGCCATCGACGACAAGATCTCCGACACTTACAAAGAGATGGAAGAAAAAGTGAAGGACAAGAGCGACGAGGAGAAGTGGGAGCTTTTCAAGGGCTTCCGAGCTGACATCGACTCCGCCTTCTCCAAGATGGACCAACACTACGATCAGGTCTCTCAAGAAGAGGAAAAGAAGCTTATCGGCAAGTCGCTGAAAGTGGCTTCTGACACCCAATCATTTGACAACACCAAGACGAAGGCCGAAATTGTAGATTTTAGCCATCGTTCAAAGGTAAAAATCAAGGTGACATTGACCCCCACGAAGCCTCTGGGCAACAGTTTCAGAATGATCTTGGTCGACAAGGACCAAAAGCCCATCGCTCCTTTCGCACTGATGACCATGCCCAAGAAGGCCGGCGAAACCTTAACGGTAGAAACCAACGTGCCGATAGCCTTGCTCGCCCAAACCAGTATGCTGCTCTTCGACGCACGCTAACCTCCCCTCACGGCTAAACACTAGGCGAATTCCTACTACAATGCCCCGGCTCATGGAGTCGGGGCATTGCTTTGGATTCCCTAGCTAACTCTCTGTCCTTTCCACATTTAGCTTCGGTATATGAGCACAACATCTTCTTAAAGAGTGTTGAAAAATATGGTGTTTTAAAAGAAAGTATGAACATTTGCACCATGAAACAGAATCACAAGGGCAAAGTGCTTTTTGTCATCATAACATCCATCCTACTGACATTGTGCACACAAAACATCTTTGCGCAAAAAATAAAAGACGGAAAGGCTACATACTACAGTGGCAAACTGTACGGAAGACGAATGAGCAACGGCGAGTATTACCATCCCGATAGCATGACCTGCGCACACCGCACACTCCCGTTTGGCACACGAATCCTCGTGACCAATCCGAGAAACGGCAACCAGGTCGTCGTCCGCGTGACCGACCGTGGTCCCTATGTACGGGGCAGGGTGATCGACCTCTCCTATGCCGCCGCACGAGAACTGGGCTTTCTGTCTGCCGGAGTGGCCTATATGAAACTGGAAGTGGTGGATGAGGATCTTCCCCTTCCCTATTATAATAAGGAGAAAGAAGAAACCCTGAAGCTACAACCGATAGAGTATGGCATGGTGGGCGTGGGGTATGAGTTCATTCCCCAATGGCGGAAAGCGGACGACCAGCCACGGCAGGTACAAAGGAAAGTAAAACCCTCCATCACTCCTCAGAAGGCAAAGAAAGCAGCCAATGGGGCAAAAACCTCTCCCTCCCAACCCGCTACGCGCAAAGCAAAAGCCAAGGGCACAGAGGAAAACCACTGGGTCAAGTTTTTCCGCGGATTGTTTGGAGGAAACACCGGCGGATAACTCATTCCTTGACAAACCGTATCGTCAAGACTACTTGGCAATACGATTCTTCACGAACAAAAAGGGAATATTTTCCTCAACCAGACCTTTATACAAGGATTTTTTTGTACCTTTGCACTCCTTTTCGCACAAAAACAAAAACGGCTAATCAGTTTTCCAAACATGATTGAACAGGACAACAACGGTATGAAAACACCATGGACAGAGCTGGAGTTGGGCAACTCCTGCTACTCTTCCTATATCGTAGAACCCATCTTCGTACCCAAGGAGACGGCCTTTTGGCTTTGCCGTCCCGACGGCACACGAGAGGCTTCGCGCCTCACCTTCGCCGTCTTCTCACAACGTGGCACAGACGAGTGGGAGGACGACCCGATGTTGGGCCCCATTGACGTGACCCTGCTGGACGACGACAACATCCGTCCCTTTCCCACCCTCTACCTTGGCGTAGCCCCCGAAGACTTCGTCCACCTAGAAGAGGAGGACGAGGAGAGCGTGACGTTCAGTTTCCACTGGATCGAAGGCGACATCACGTCGGCACAAGGAGAAGAGACGGGGGGTGGTTTGCGCTTCCGCAAGAGCTTGTTTGAGGGTGGCAAGACGGTCTCCCTGAAATTGACGCCCTACGACGGCACGCCCTTTGTGCTCCACCTTCGCATTCCCGTCAAGGGTTTCCAGCTGCTCGATGCCGAGGATCGTCCTCACCAGGGCGAACTGGTCGTCGATCCCGCCACGGCGAAAGAGTATCAGTATCAGTTTGTCGGCACCCCCAACGACGACCGCTTCACCATTGCCATCAACGGCGGCCTGCATATCCTGCTCTGCATCTGGCAGGAGGACGACACGCTGACGCTGCGCGACCACAAGAACGGACTGGCCGTCGTGGGCACAATACCCGCCAAGGGATCACTCACAGAACTGATGATGCAAGGCGACGAAGCCCTCGTGAAGTACAAGGAGCACCGATGGCACATCGCTGTCAAGAGTCAGTTGACTGCGGAGGAAGACCTGCCCGAATGCACTCCCTCTGCCCTCGTAGCCCATGCTTTCCACGCCTATCGGCAAACGGAGGACAACGGGTGCGAAAAATTGGAGCACGAATTGCTCGGCATGGAAGAGCGCCTCTGCTTCCAATGGTTCTGGATGGATGAGAAAGAATGGGACTTCGACCACATCGGCCCACTACTGGAGGTTGACAAGGTGGCTGGCGACCCACAGGAGATGATGCGGCTGGCATTGGTATATGACAATTTCTGCGCATTCATGCGCCGGCTCTCCGCCCTCTCTTACAAGAACGGAGGACGAATCGAGGTCGATCAGCTTCAGGCACGCAACAACAAGCGGAAGATAGCGCGCTGCGTGCGCCATATCGCCAAGCACCGCTCTGGCGAGATCAACATTTGGGAACTGGAAGAGTCCGCTCGCGAAGAGATCGTGAAACTCTTCCGCATCTTCCGAAACGAGTTTGTCAAAGAGCTTGAAGCAGAGGGATAGCAACAGAAGGACACCACTTCAAAAAAGACCCTAACATAAGAATGACTGATAGCCATGCTGGTCAAAGCATGGCTATCAACTTTTCTACCAACCGCGGCAACGCATACTGATCCAAATCGGCCTCATCCACCCAGCGATAGCCTTCGGGAAGCGCTGGAGGAACGGCGGGGTGATAGAAATAGAGGTCAGCATAGAGCACACGATGGGTGAGAACATGCTTCACGCGCTGCGCCCGAAGTTCATAGACGGGTCGCACCTGCGAAGCATCCAGGAGCACTGGCTCCCACAGACCCTGCCAGATGTCACCAGCCCCTCGCTGATGGATAGCCGTCCGTCCGTCGCAACGGAGATACAGATAGATCAGCTTGCGCTCTTTGACGCTCACGGTCTTTCGTTTGACGGGCAATTCCCCCACACGCCCTGTTCGCAACGCTTCACAGGTTTCAGCCATCGGGCACACCTCGCAACAAGGCGACTGCGGCACACACTGCGTTGCGCCAAAATCCATCATCGCCTGGTTGAAATCCGCAGCCCGCCCCTTGGGAAGCAGCGACTGCGCCAGTTCGGCAAAAGTCCGCTTGCCTTTGGCGTCATTGATAGGGGTGTCGATGCCAAAGTAACGACTCATCACACGGTAAGCGTTACCATCGACGGCAGCGTAAGGAAGGCCAAAGGCAAAGGAGGCGATAGCGGCAGCAGTGTAGTCGCCAACCCCTTTCAGACCACGGATGGCCTCATAGGTGTCTGGAAAATGTCCCAAGGCGGCTATCTGCCGTGCAGCGGCATGGAGATTGCGTGCCCTCGAATAGTAGCCGAGTCCCTGCCACATCCGCAGCACCTCGTCCTCGGAGGCAGCAGCAAGCAGATCTACCGTGGGCCATTTCTCCAAAAAGCGGCGCCAGTAGGCTTCTCCCTGCACCACCCGCGTCTGCTGCAAGATGATCTCGCTGAGCCAGACGGCATAGGGCGTTCCCGCCTCGCGCCAGGGCAAGGAGCGACCATGGGAAGCATACCATGTGAGCAGCGTGTTAGTAAAGTTCATAATGCAAAGGTACGGCTTTAGTTCCCGCTACCGTTGACCAAAGGCAATAAAATGGCTTCGTTTTAATATTTTTAGGACTCACCGGCCCTGTAGTTGCCGAAGATTTTGTAAATTTGCACACTTATTATTATAAAAAGCAAGACAAATGGCAGGCACAAAGCAAATCAAGACTGCGCTGATCTCGGTCTTCCACAAAGATGGCCTTGAGGATCTCCTGAAGAAACTGAACAAAAATGGTGTGAAATTCCTTAGCACTGGCGGTACCCAGAAGTTCATTGAGTCGCTGGGCTACGAGTGTCAGAAGGTGGAGGACGTGACCTCCTATCCTTCCATCCTTGGCGGACGAGTCAAGACTTTGCACCCGAAGGTGTTCGGAGGCATTCTCGCACGCCGCGACAACGAGGGGGACCGCGAGCAGATGAAGCAGTATGACATCGTGCCCATCGACTTGGTGATCGTCGATCTCTATCCGTTTGAGCAGACCGTGGCAAGTGGGGCAAGCGCAGAGGAGATCATTGAGAAGATCGACATCGGTGGCATCTCGCTCATCCGCGCCGGAGCCAAGAACTTCAAGGACGTGGTCATCGTGCCGAGCAAGGGCGAATACGCCATGCTGGGCGACATCCTGGCAGCCAAGGGTGCACAGACAGAGCTGGAAGAGCGCAAGAAGTTTGCCGAAAGAGCATTTGCCGTAAGCAGCCATTACGACACGGCCATCCACGAGTGGTTTGCCAAATAATGCTTTTTGCCGGGCACATTACACAATAACAACAAAAAGTCAAGAAGAAAGAAGGAATGAAACTCTTTTCATTTATCCAAGAGATAGCAATGGACCTGGGAACGGCCAACACCATCATTATCAGCGATGACAAGATCGTGGTGGACGAGCCTTCCGTTGTGGCCCTGGACCGACGGAGCGGCAAGATGATTGCCGTCGGTGGCGAGGCGAAGATGATGTACGAGAAGGAACATGCCAACATCCGCACGATCCGCCCGCTCCGCGATGGCGTGATCGCCGACTTCACGGCTTGCGAGCAGATGATCCGTGGCCTTATCAAGATGGTCCACACGGGCAGCCGTATCTTCTCGCCGTCGCTGCGCATGGTGATTGGTGTGCCTTCGGGCAGCACCGAGGTGGAACTCCGCGCGGTTCGCGACTCTGCAGAGCATGCCGACGGACGCGACGTCTATCTGATATTCGAGCCGATGGCTGCCGCACTGGGCATTGGTATTGACGTGGAGGCTCCTGAGGGCAACATGATCGTCGATATTGGTGGCGGAAGCACGGAGATTGCTGTCATCTCGCTGGGTGGCATTGTGAGCAACAACTCCATCCGCGTGGCTGGCGACGACCTCACGGCAGACATCCAGGAGTATATGAGCCGTCAGCATAACGTCAAGGTCAGCGAGCGTATGGCAGAGCGCATCAAAGTGCATGTTGGCTCCGCGCTGACAGACCTGGGCGAGGATGCACCTGAGGACTATGTCATCCATGGTCCAAACCGCATCACAGCGTTGCCTATGGAGGTGCCGGTTTGCTATCAGGAGATAGCCCACTGCCTCGACAAGACGGTGGCAAAGATCGAGAATGCCGTGCTCTCTGCCTTGGAGAACACGCCGCCCGAACTCTATGCAGACATCGTGAAGAACGGCATCTGGCTCACTGGTGGCGGAGCGCTGCTTCGTGGTCTCGACAAGCGACTCACCGACAAGATCAACATTCCCTTCCACATCGCCGAGGATCCGCTCCATAGCGTAGCCACGGGTGCGGGTATCGCTCTGAAGAACGTTGACCGCTTCTCATTCTTGATGAGATAAGAGGCGATTGGATTTATATCACAAAACGAAGAAGTATTGGATGGTCTGACCTCAGACTATTCAATATTTCTCATGTAAAAAGCGCCGATGCACAATCTTACGGAGTTTTTGTCGCGCAATGTCCACTGGTTTCTCTTCATCATCCTGGAGATTATCAGTGGAGTTTTGTTGTTTCGTTTCAACAGCTATCAGGCCAGCGTGTGGTTCACGTCGGCCAACTATGTCGCAGGTATCGTCTATGAGCAGGAGGCCAAGCTCCTGTCGTTCTTCAGCCTACGCGAGAACAACGAGTTGCTGACGAAGCGCAATCTGGAATTGGAGCAGCAATTGAAAGCGCTCTCCAACCAGCTATATGACCAGACCAAAGACTCCACTTACCTGAAGCGTGGGCAATTCAGACTGCTCAACAAGTACCATTTGATTCAAGCCAAGGTGGTGGCGAACTCGCTGGATCGCCCCGAAAACTTGATGACCATCGACCGGGGAAGTGCTGACGGTGTGAAGAAAGACATGGGTGTGGCTTGTGGCAACGGTGTCGTAGGCATCGTCTATCTGGTCAATACCCACTACTCCGTAGTGATACCTGTGCTCAACAACAAGTCGAATATCAGTTGCTCCATTGATGGTCGCGACTACTTCGGGTATCTCCACTGGTCAGGCGACGCGCCCAACATCGCCTATCTGGACGATGTGCCCCGCCACGCCCGCTTCAAGATTGGCGACCGGGTAGTGACAAGCGGCTATTCGGCCGTGTTCCCCGAAGGCTTGTTGGTCGGCAAGGTGAAGAAGGTGTTCAACTCTGAGGACGGACTTTCCTACCGCGTCCAGGTCGTATTGTCCACCGACTTTGCCAATCTACGCGACGTCTGCGTCATCGACGCTCCACAACTCGCCGAGCGGAAACAGATCATGGAGGCTGCCAAAGACTCCATCAAGTCGCCATCGGAGAACTAAACGTACGGCATACTATCTTTTGCCGAGAACATCTACCGGCGTTTCAGCAGACTTGGCCGGTTCTGCAATCAAGGCTGCAAACGTGTTTCCATGCTTTAGGGCAATAATATATAATAAGGAGAAAGAAGAAAAGATGAATGTTGACTTGCTTCGAAGAGGCGCGCTCTTCGTCATCCTGTGCCTCGCACAAGTGCTGGTGCTCAACCATATCCACCTCTTCAGTTGTGCCACACCGCTACTCTATGTCTATTTCATCATCAGCATCCGTCGCCACTATCCACGCTGGGGACTGTTGTTGTGGGGATTCTGCATGGGATTGCTGCTCGACACGTTTTCCAATACGCCGGGCGTCACGGCCGCCTCGCTCACCCTGCTCTCCTTCGTGCAGCCCTATCTGCTGGCCTCGTTCATTCCCCGCGAAGCGGCCGAAGACCTGAAGCCATCCATTGCCACTTTGGGCGTGAGCAAATACACATGGTATAGCTTCTTCAGCATCCTGCTTTTCTGCGTCGTCTTTTTCTCGTTGGAGCAGTTTAGCTTCTTCGATCCCATCCAGTGGTTACTGAATGTGGGTGGAAGCACGCTACTGACATTCCTCCTTGTTTTTGTCATTGATAACGTGAGGGGCCGCTAATGAAGAATTTTGACTTGGAGAAGAGGCGCTATGTGCTTAGCGCCATCGCCTCGCTCATCATTGTAGTCTATATTATCCGGTTGTTCTCGCTGCAGATAGCCAGCGACGACTACCGCAAGAGCGCCGACTCCAACGCGTTTCTGAAGAAGATAGAGTTTCCCTCGCGCGGCACCATCACTGACCGAAACGGCAAACTACTGGTCTACAACCAACCGGCCTACGACATTATGGTGGTCATGAATGAGGAGGCAGGCCGACTGGACACCATGGACTTCTGCAATGCCCTGGGCATCACAAAGGAGTTTTTCAAGAAACGTATGGCAGAAATCAAGGATCGGTCGAAAAACCCTGGCTACTCACGATTCACCCAACAGTTGTTCATGGGTCAATTGCCAGACAAGGAGTTCAGCGCATTCCAAGAGAAGATCTTCCGCTTCCCTGGCTTTTACATCCAGCGTCGCAGCATCCGGCAATATAAAGAGCCGCTGGCAGCCCATCTGCTGGGCGATGTGGCAGAGGTCTCACAGGGCGACATTGAGGAGGACGACTACTATCAGCCAGGTGACTACATCGGCAAGCAAGGCATAGAGCGGCAATATGAGAAGGATCTGCGCGGTCGTAAGGGCGTGCAAATCCTGCTCCGCGATGCCCGTGGGCGTATCAAAGGACGCTACAAGAACGGACAATTTGACCAAAAGCCACTGCCTGGCAAGGACATCCAACTCGGACTGGACGCGGAACTGCAGAAGCTTGGAGAGCGTCTGATGGAGGGAAAACTCGGTGCCATCGTAGCGATAGAGCCCAAGACGGGGCAGATACTGGCGATGGTGTCATCGCCGACTTTCGATCCCAGGACCATGATCGGCAAACTGCGTGGAAAGAATCAGGCACAACTGACGCTCGACCCTGCCAAACCGCTCATCAACAGAGCCATCGGCGGACAATATCCACCGGGAAGTACATTCAAGACAACACAGGCCGTGACCTTCTATACAGAGGGTATCGTCAGCGACTCCACTCGCTATCCCTGCGCCCACGGATTCTCCTTCAAGGGACTCCACGTCGGTTGCCACTCCCACGCGGCTCCTATCTCGCTCATCCCGGCCATCAGTACGTCGTGCAATAGCTACTTCTGCTGGGGATTGTACTATATGTTGTCCAATAGGAAAAAGTATCCGACTCTCGACGACGCGATGAACGAGTGGCGCGACTACATGGTCTCGCAGGGCTTCGGCTACAAACTGGGCATCGATCTGCCTGGCGAGCGCCGCGGAATGATTCCCAACGCACAGTTTTATGACAACGCCTTTGGCCGTTGGAACCCGCTCTCGGTCATCTCCATCTCTATCGGACAGGGAGAGGTCAATGCTACGCCACTGCAAATTGCCAACCTGGGTGCGACGATAGCCAACCGCGGCTACTATATCACGCCACACGTGGTACGCCATATCAAGGGAGGACGCATCGACCCCAAATACCTTGAACGCCACCAAACAAAGGGCAGCCATCAAGCCTACGAGGAGGTGGTCAAGGGCATGGTCTCTTCTGGTATTCGTGGTACGTGTGCCCATGCTGTGCATCCCGGTTATACGATAGCAGGAAAAACGGGTACGGCCCAGAACCGCGGAAAGGACCACTCCGTGTTTATGGGCTTCGCACCGGTCGATACGCCGAAGATCGCCATTGCCGTCTATGTGGAAAACGGTGGCTGGGGTGCCGTCTATGGTGTGCCCATCGGATCGCTGATGATGGAACAGTATATCAACGGCAAACTGACGGAGGCGGACGCGAAGAAGGCTGCCGTGATACAAAGCCGCCACATTTCCTACCCCTTCAAATCACCTATGAGCCGTGCCGACTCACTGCGTCTCGACTCGCTGAAGCGCATCAACGCCATCAAAGACTCGCTGAAGGTCGAACGCGACAAGCAGAGAAAGAAACTGGAGGAAGACAAGGAAAGAAAGCAGCAAGACAGCAAAAAGGAACAACCGCAAAACGACCCCGCCATCAGGGTGGAGAACGAGATAAAGCCACAGAGCGAGGAACGACGGCGCGACGATGACAAAGACCATAAGCCGTCGCGCAAGGAAAACGATAAGGAAAGCAAGAAGGAATAGATAGATTATCATGGGAATGGAAAAGTCGGACAATCAGAAAGGTATCCTCCAGTCGCTCGACTGGTGGACGATTGGCATATACCTTGCCCTGCTCGCCTTCGGATGGGTAAGCGTCTGTGGTGCGAGCTATACTTACGGCGACACCGAGATTTTCTCGCTCTCCACGCGCTCGGGCATGCAGATCGTTTGGATAGGCACGAGCATCTGTTTGGGATTTGTCATACTGATGCTTGACGACCGCTACTTTGACACGTTTGCCTATGTCATCTTCGGACTACTTGTCCTCTTGCTTTTTGCGACGATATTCAATCCACACGAGATCAAAGGCTCCCGATCGTGGCTCGTTCTGGGAAGCCTACGATTGCAGCCTGCCGAGTTTGCCAAGTTTGCCACTGCGCTCGCCATATCCAAACTCATGAGCACCTATGGTTTTGACATCCACAACCTCAAGCATTTTGCTGCGGCCTGCGGCATCATCCTCGTGCCTATGATCTGCATCGTAGGACAACGAGAGACGGGTTCGGCGCTCGTCTATCTGTCCTTCTTCCTGATGCTCTACCGCGAAGGAATGCCCGGCGGCTTCCTTTTTACGGGCGTGGCAATGATCATCTACTTCGTCATTGGCATCAAGTTTGAGCAGTCTATGCTTTTCGACACGCCCACCTCGGTGGGTAAGTTTTCCGTGCTCCTGCTCGTCCAACTGTTCTCCTCCGGAATGGTCTATGCCTACAATGGCGACCGTCCCCACGCGCTGCGCCTACTGGGCTTGTGTCTTGGCGTGACGGTGTTGGCTTTTCTCTTCTCAGAGTTTGTTATCCCCTTCGACATCGTTTGGGTACAACTCATCCTCTCCGCACTGCTCATCGGCTACTTGATTTACAACGCCCTGCGCACCCGGTTCATCACCTACCTCTACGCTGCGTTGTTTGCCTTAGGATCCATCGCCTTCTTCTACTCCGCCGACTACGTGCTCAACGACGTGATGCAGCCCCACCAGCGCGTGCGCATCAACGTACTGCTCGGACTGGATGACGACCTGGCAGGAGCAGGCTACAATGTTCATCAGAGCGAGATTGCCATCGGATCGGGCGGATTGCAAGGCAAAGGTTTCCTCAACGGTACACAGACAAAGCTGAAATTTGTCCCCGAGCAGGACACCGACTTCATCTTCTGTACGGTCGGAGAAGAGGAGGGATTCCTCGGCTCGGCTGCCGTCCTTCTGCTTTTCCTCGCCCTCATCACCCGTCTAATGAAGATTGCGGAACGACAACCATTCAAGTTCGGACGCGTCTATGGCTATTGTGTGGCCAGTGTCTTCCTCTTCCATGTGTTCATCAACGTCGGCATGGTGCTCGGACTGACCCCTGTCATCGGCATCCCCCTACCCTTCTTCAGCTACGGAGGTTCCTCGCTTTGGGGATTCACCATCCTCCTTTTCATCTTCCTGCGCATTGATGCAGGCAGAAATCTCATCCGAAGTTGAGGCACCGCCAGATAGAACAGACACCTCCGGCTTAACGAAAATAGAGGTATTGATGAAACGTCAGGTTATTCACCAACACCTCTATTGTTATCTTACCACCTTCTTGCCCGATTCGATCCATCCATTGTAACCCTGGTCGAGTTCTATGACTTTGTAGCCACTCTTGACAAGGATGTGAGCGGCTTTCTTACTTCGTCGCCCGCTACGGCAATAGACCGCCAACACCTTGCCCACCGGAAGTATGGAGAGGGCATTCGCCTCGAAGTCATCTTTGAGTACGTCGATGTTGATCGCGTTTTCGATATGGCCCGCCTCAAACTCCTCTGCCGTACGAACATCCAAGCGCACTACGGAGGTATCGGCTATCAGTTTCTCGAAAGCATCCGATGAGACGCTCTCAAACCCACGGTCTTGTGCATGGCAGGAGAAAAAAGCGCAAAGCAAGGACAACAGGCTTACTATTCTTATTTTCTTCATGTTGCAATTTTGATTATAGCTTAATGTTTCACCAACTGCAAACCGACATCCGAGACACCCGTCAGTTGGTCGCGTCGCATATTGTGGTGGACGGTGACGTAGAGAGAGTCACCATCACGCAAATTCAGTTCCTTGACTTTAGCAGAAATAGAAGCCGATGTGATGCCCATCCTGCCGATAGGCTGTCCCTTCTCGTTGAGGACATGAATTTGAACAGTATCTGGATCGACGTTACCAGACGGGTAAGTCTCGTAACAGACTATCAAACTAAGGTCGCGATAGGGAAAACGATGGTTGACGCGAAGGCTCAGATTGACATCCACCTCACAACTCTTCTGGCGCGAAATGGCAAAGCGGACAGTGTCATTTCGTCCCCACCCGTCGTCATTGACTGGCTCAAAATGGTCATAGACGCGCGCATCACGACAACTGGCCAATAGCGTGACAGCCATCACCAGTGTGGTAATGGCTGCCATAAAGGTTCTATTTGCTTTCATTTCCACCTGCGTTTTCCTTCACTTCTCCATGATGAGGAGGCATCGGCGGACGTTGCTGCTGTGTCTCGCCCGTCTCTGCAGCCTTCTCATGGGAACGACGGGGCTGTTGGGATGATCTTTCCATGGGACGCTGCCTGCCCTCACCACGCTGACCTCCCTCTCGCGATGGTCTTTCCCCACGCGGTTTGCCCTGTGGGTGCGGACGACGAGTGGCGTCTCCCTGTCGAGGTGGCTGGGCAGCGCTAGGTTTCTTCTTCTTTTTCTTCTTTTTCTGAAACTTATCAAAACGACTGAGGTCGCCATCGGCCAGCAAGTCGGCCGATTTGGCCTCTGGCTTCACACTACCATCATCAAGAAGCGACAATGGCTTCTCTCCCTGACGGTTGAGTTCGATGATCTCACGTGCTCGACGAGCCGAAATCGTCTCCACATTAGCCATCTTCTTACGGTCGGTCGAATAGGTACACTCGCCACTAAGAATATCCGTCTTCACCAGGAAGTATTCCGCGTCCAGGGTGAAGAGTGACACCTCCCGGCTCGGCAGTCGGCGTGCAGCTTCCATGTAGTCATCGACCTCATAGTTGAGACAGCATTTAAGTTTGGCACACATACCCGCCAGTTTGGTAGGATTGAGACTGACCCCTTGAAAACGAGCGGCATTGGTGCTGACGCTGGAAAAGTTTCTCACCCATGTGGCACAACACAATTCGCGTCCACAAGGTCCTGTTCCACCGATACGGCCAGCTTCCTGGCGCGCACCGATCTGTTTCATCTCAATGCGCACGTGGAAAGCGGCTGCAAGGTCCTTGATCAACTGACGAAAATCTACACGCTCATCGGCAATATAATAAAAGATGGCTTTGTTACCATCACCCTGGTATTCCACGTCGCCAATCTTCATCTTCAGTCCCAGTCCCTTGGCTATCTCGCGACTTTGGATCATGGTGGCGTGCTCACGTGCCTTCGCTGCGGCATACTTCTCCATATCAGCCTCTTTGGCTATGCGGTAGATACGACGTATGTCTTCGGGAGACTTGATGTTGGCCTTCTTGATTTGAAGCCGCACAAGCTGTCCTGTGAGTGTCACTACACCAATGTCGTGACCCGGATTGGCCTCTACGGCCACGATGTCGCCCTTCTTGAGGTCAAGGTTGTTGACATTGTGGTAATAACCTTTGCGCGTATTCTTGAACTGCACCTCCACAAGGTCGGTCGTTGCGTTGTTGCCCGGCACGTCAGCCAGCCAGTCGTAGGTGTTCAACTGGTGGTCCTGTCGACCACAACCACGGCTACACAAGCCACGGTCGGTGCCGTACCACAACTCATATTTCATATTTTTAAAGTCCATAATTGCTTTCTGATTCGTTTATTATCTCAGGATGAGTACAATGAGTTTCAACGCCATATCGAAGAAGACGATTTTTCCGTTGGCATTCTGACCGATGTCACGGATAGCCGTAGCAAACAACTCGCTGATCTCTATCACATTGCGCTCATTGATATAACGGGCGAAATTGCGAGAGAAAGCAGCCTCTTCGCGCGACTGGTAGCAAAGCTCTGGAATATGAAAATTATACATAAAGTTCTCCCTCACCTGCTCGATGAAGTAGGTGAGCATCCGCTTCTCCTTCTCGCGTCCCATTTCTGCTGCCTGTTGGCTCCACGCCTTCAGGTCGCCTATCCTCCGCATATAGCACAACCGCATGAGCGATTGAAACATTTCGAAAAACTCGGTGTTCTCATTGTTGGGAGAAAGGAGCTGCATGGCCTGCAGCCAACTGCCCTGCGCCACATGGGCGGTCTGCCTTGCGGTCTCGTCGTCAAGACCCCTTCGGTCGCGAAGAGCCTGCACCAGTTCGGCTTCGTCTATGGCCTTCACGTCAATACGCTGTGTACGGCTACGGATGGTGTCGAGCAAGAGGTTGGGCTCTTCGCTTACCAACATAAAGACGGTATGCTGGGGTGGCTCTTCAAGGAGTTTGAGGATACCATTGGAGAACTCAGCTCGGGCACGCTCGGGCAGCCAGATGATGCTCACCTTATAGCCGCCAAGGCTCGACTTGAGTGACAACTTACGCAAGAGCTCGTCGCCCTCGCGGGCCGTGATGATACCCTGCTGGGTCGTTGCCCCCATTTGACGAAGCCATTGCTCAATGGTGAAATACGGGCTGCGCATGATCAGCTCATGCCAGGGTTTCGCATAGTCGTCGCTGACGGGCTTGTAGTCGCTCGAAGATCCAGCTTTCTTGATGGTGGGGAAGGTGAAATGGAGGTCTGGGTGCTCCCACAGCCGCAACATCGCCCGCGCATTGGGGGCAGTGACGGGCAGCGACGGCGTACCTTCGCTAAGCAGATAGGCCGCAAAACCCATCGCCAAGGCCAATTTGCCCACACCGGGCGCACCACAAAACAGCAACGCCTGGGGGACACGGTTTTCGCGTGCGGTCTGCACCAGACGACGTATCACGTCCTGCTGGCCTGTTACTTCGCTGAAAGCACTCTCCATCTCTCCGCTTCTCTCGATATTGGTTTTAGGGTACAAAGTTAATAAAAAAGGTTCAAACGAGGGCGCAACAGACCACATTTTATCTTGAGGGAGATTTTATCTGCAGGATGCGCAAGGACAAAAGGCGGTATTGACCCTTCCATTTCACCCCCAAAAAAGCATATTGACTTCATTGGCTTACGAAGTTAACTTCATGAGGCTACGAAGTTAACTTCATCGCCCTACGAAGTTAACTTCATCAGCTCATGAACTTAATATACTTTTTTACCCCACCTGACACCTCATTTAGAGGGACGCTGCGCAAACACTATAAAAAGGAAAAAATCAAGGTGTCCCGATGGAGACTCACGACCAATGAGCTCCTGCTTCGGGACACCTTGACTGTAAAAGGGTAAACGAGGACGCCTACCCCACCTATTATTTTTCTACGTCTATCTTACGACAACCTTATGGCCCTTGACGATATAGACGCCAGCCTTGAGGGGCACGCGAACCGTGCTACCGCCAACCGCATTGACCTCGCACACCTTGCGACCGTCCACTCCATAAACGGGAACAACACCTGTGCGATCAGCTACGACCACCAACTCACCCTGGTCTCCATAAAAACGACACTGCTCCGTTGTTCCGATCTGCTGGATGGCAGAAGGCGTGTCGCCAGCCACATAGACAAAGAGCTGGGCAGGATTCATACGGTAGCTATAGCCCTTCATGTCTGGATCCAAGATATAGAGTTTCCATTCGTCCATTGAGGAAGGAAGATTGTCATACATGTCGTTAACATAGGCATTGAAGATACAGGTAATGCTACGGTCGCCATCAAACTCTTCCGGCAGAACGCTCGTCGAGACATAGGTAATTGCGCCATTGCCCGGCAAGTCGGTTGTCTCCATCTTATTTTGATAAGTTTTGGAAGGATACCCCCACATATCCATTCTATACATCAGAGAGGTTGACTCGCCATTATTCTGTATGCCATAGGTGAATATGGCATCACCATCTTTCACCAGGGGTGCCTCTACAGTATGGCCATAGATAGTAGCCTTCTCTCTTTCATACTCGTCAGGCACCGCATTGGTCGTGGCACTGACCAAGAGCAGCGGTTCTACCGTGACGGTGCCATCGCCAGGCTGGATTCCTATGATCGCACGGCATCCTTTAGTATATCCGTCGGCATCGGAACCCGATCCAGCGCCTCCCTTGTCGGGATTGAGGAGGGTGATATCAAAATAGCCGTCTTGATAGCCGCCCCAGCCCCAATTGATATGGTAAAGGCCGTCGCCGTCTGAGCCATCACAAACAAACTGATGTCCTACGGTGGAACTACTGCCGCTATAGAGCACAGGGCGCTTGGCTTGTAACTCGGCGTCCAACAGGTCCATCCACTCCTCCAGCGAATAATGGTCGCGCTCAAGTTCCTGCATGGTCTCGGCATCATAACCAAAATACTTCGTGAGCTTGGCGAGGAAGATGTTAGCTCCTGAACTACTACTCGTGTAGTCCATCTGGAGAGCAGCACCGCAATGCAACATCAGTTTTGCCACGGCATCGGCCTCCTCTTGCGAGTAGTAGCCTTCCTCGTAGATATCGAGCATTCTGTCCCAATCGTAAGGCTCGCCAGAAGCAATGGCGGGTACCTTCAAACGCTTGGTGTAGGTCGTGTAGGCGGGGATGTCAACCAAGAGAGCCTCAGGAAAGCGCCAATAGGCAAAGACCTGAGCAAGCGCTGTAGCCACACATCCCGTGACTGTCGGGTTGGTGCCGTCCATGGGACAGAGATTATTGAAAGGAGCATACTGGTTCCACATTCTGTCACCCAGCAGAGGTGTCACGACAGGTCTGGCTGCCTTGGTCTGAGCGCGTCTCTGAGCCTGTGATACCGCCTGCATGGCTGATGGCTGACCCTGAGCCAACCCATCGACCATGTCGCTGTAGAGCTCAAGAAACATTTTGTAGCCATCGGGAAGGTGGGCCACATCGTAAGAGCCACGATCGGAATAGGCTACAATTTCGGGCAACTGGTCGTCGCCAGAGACAATCGTAAATCCCTTACCTCGATCATGCGGGAAAACATAGTAAGCTAGGGAGCCGCCTGATACAGATGGAGCATTCAGACGCTTAGCAGTCTCGATGGAGGCAGAGGAGAGTGTGGCGCCAAGGCTGGTAGCCTGACGCTGCGCAATAGCCTTTGCCTCATTAAAGGTACGCTTTTTGGCCGAAGTGCCGACACAAACCAACAGAAGGAGGGATGCGAGCGTGAAGATGGAGAAACGGTGAGTCATTAATAATTTGTTTATAGCAGAAGCCAAGAGCATCGGGCTTCTATTCGACGAAAAAAATATGCGCGTATCACAAGTAAGCAATACACGCATATTTCTATATCACATATTGTAACGTTCTATCTTATTCCAAGCCAAGGGCCTTCTTGGCCTCAGCATTCTCGGGGTCGATCTGAATGAGCTTCTCGAAATAGCTCTTCGACGTCTCTGCATCATTCTTGCCGGCATAGTAGTAGCCGAGGAAGTAATAAGCAGCCACGAGATAGTTCTTCGTATTGGCATCGCTCTTGTCTGCCTTGGCCTCCTCATACTCTGCGACCTTCATATAGAGATCACGAACCTTGTCGAGATCCTTCAACTTACCGAGAGCGACCGAAGCCTCGGCCACCCAGCACCAATCCTTCAAGGTGGGGAACTTCTCGGTCATCTTCTCATAGACATCCATGGCCTGCGTATAATAGCCAACAGCCTTGGCGTGGTCGAGGCTGTCAACCTGATCACCCATCTTGATATAGATGCCAGCGAAATCAGCCCAGTCGGTAGAGGTGATATTGGTGCCCTTCTCCAGGTACTGACGCTGGAAATCCAAGGCCTTGTCACCGTCGCCCAAACCAGCGTAAGCTGCAGACAACTTGCTGAGCGGATCAACCTCACCCGGCTTCAGCTCCAAACACTTGTTGTAGGCATTGATAGCCTCCTGGAACTTGTCGTTGCCGGCCAGAGCCTGACCATAGTAATAATAGTCGTTATAATTCTTCTGCTCCTTACCGCGCATCACGTTCTCGCTGTAGGTCAGGGCCTCAGGGAACTGGTTTTGATCAACGGCAGCCATGACGGCAAGACGGCTCAGATACTCACTGCCGGCATACTTCTGCAGACCATGACGAGCTACCTCGAGCGCATTCTTAGCGTTGCCAGAATAGAATTCAGCTACGATGTACTGGTAGTAGGCCGTCTCGTCAAGCTGGGTCTTCGGAGCCTTGGCAAACCACTTGGCAGCCTCGGCATACTTCTGGTCGGCGAGCATGATCTCAGCAGCCTTCACCTCGACGGGATAGTCCGGCTTTACTTGACGAAGCTCCTCCAACTTCTTCACAGCCGTCTCAGGACTGACGTGGCGATAGACGCGAGCATAGCGCTCATAGGCGAGGACGTTCTGCGGGTCAATACTGATAGCCGTCTGATATTGCGTGGCGGCAGCACCAGCATTACCTACACTGTCCTGAAGGGCAGCAATGTCACCCAAGAGCATATAGGCATTGCTCTGGTTCATCTTCTTGTTGGCCAAGACGAGGTCAGCCATCTCCTGTGCCTTCTCGAAATTGTGAACCTGAAGATAGATGGTACCCAAGCCAACGATGGCATCGGCATCCTTCTTGTACTCCTTCAGATAGTCCTTCACCAGATCCTTGGCAGCCTTGGGGTTGTTGGGATCAGCGTTGAGGGCCGCAGCGATGGGCTTGAGGGCTTCCTGATAACTCACTTCCTGTCCGAAAACGGGTGCCGACAAGCTCAGCGTCAGCACACCAGCTAAAAGATATTTTTTGACTTTCATACTCTTAAAGAATTTCTTTGTTTAATACACTCGTTATCTCACTCTCTTAAGGCTGTTTGATTCTATGACATCACAGCCTTGAAAAGGTTTAATGTTATTGCTTAATATTTACCTGTCGCACCTGAATGTCACCACGGTAGGGCAGAATGCCCGACTTCAAGATAATCAACTGGCCGATCGGTCCTGTGATATAATTGGAGAAGCTCCATGGCAAGGCACGGAAGGGGTCAACTACGATGCAGTAGATAGTACGGCAGAAGGGATAGTAACCATTGAGCAGGTAATACTGATAAGGCTTAAAGCTATTGCTCTTTGTAGCCTCGTCCTGCGTAGAGACCGACATCACCGTGATGTCCTTCAAGAAGGTGAGATTGGTACTGTCGCGGGTGTCGCTGATCCAGTTGGAACCCACCACGCCAATGGCATTGGGAGTCCGCTTGACATAGTCGATCACGCCCCTGCTCGATTTGGCTGCGACAATATTCTTCTGGGTGATATGCTTGCCTCCAAGCAAGGAATCCTCCACCCAGAACAACGTGCCAGAGGCACGATTGTCGAACACCACCTCGATATCGCCGAGGGATGAATGTTTGTATATTTGATTCCACTTCGTCACCTCGCCGCTGAATATTTTGCGTGCAGCAGCCTCGGTGATGAGAGTATCTGTGTTGTTTCGATTGACAATAAGGGCTACGCCATCATAGCCGATAGGGAAGGAAACAGCCTTGGTCTGTTTGGTCGAAAACATCGCGCTCTCGCCCTTGGTCAGGTCGCGGGAGGTGATGAGCAGACACGTTTTCAGAGCCATCAGTTGGTTCATACCCGTATTTTGGTCCGTATATACCGCCTTGAGATGTGCCTTCGGGTAGGTATATTCGAACTGTTTTCTCTCCTCCTCGATGATGGGGCTAAAACTCTCATCTGCGTAGAAGGTGATGGTGCCTGATGTAGGAGTATCAGTACGACCACCTCGGTCGTTCTTCTTGTTGGAGCAAGAGAGAACGGCCGAGGCAGCAATGAGTAATCCTACAATTGAAATGTAGAATGTGTAGTTCTTCATAAAGAAACGTAGTGTTCAGAATCTGATATTACTGAAGCTTGAAGTTGATAGGCAACGTGAACCATACGTTGGCGGGCTGACCATTGTTCATACCCGGGTTCCACCTCGGCATGGAGTTCACGACGCGGAGTGCCTCACGATCGAGAGCGGGATCCACGCCACGTACCACCTGTGCCTGGCTCACACTACCGTCCTTACCGACGACGAACTTCACAATAACGCGGCCCTGGATACCGTTTTCGGCGGCAACAGCCGGATACTGCAAGTGGCTTGACAACCAAGAGTTAACGTTACCCTTGAACGAAGGCATCTGCTCAGCCACGGTGAAGATCTTGTTCTCGACCTCCTTAACCTCAGGCTTCGGTTCTTCCTTCTTCACAGGGGGAGGCGGCGGTGCAACCTCAGCAGGGGTAGCAACGGTAGGAGCAGCGGCAACAGCAGTAGCGTTGTCAGTACCCTTCACCTCCTCAACACCTGAAGAACGCTTGTCATCGACCAGCTTCTCCATGGTCTGCATCATCTTGGACTCATCAACCTTGTCGTCCTCCTTGATGACAGGAACGGTATTCACCTTCGTCGATTTCACCTCAGGCACGATCTTCTCGGGCTCGATTTTGGGTTTCGGCTTCGGCTTATCCTTCTGCTTTTCAGCTTCTTTCTGTGCTTCCTGGAGCGCTTTCAGCTCCATCTTCTGATTATACTCTGCGAGCAACTCAGCATCATGCTTGTTCTTCCAAACGAGATAACCGAGGAATCCACCGATGAGGACTGCAGCGCAAATCAGAATGAGCAAGGCTTTGATATTGCGACTGGAAGTACCCTTACGGAGCACATAGGCACCGTAAGCCTGGTTCTTTCCAGCGAATACCATGTCGACCCATTTAGGATCGTAAAGATCTATCTTTGCCATTGTATTCTTTCTTTTTAATCGTTAACTTACGCGACATTACAACTTGATCTTCTTCAGGGCGAGCAACTCGCGGTCCTGATCGTTGATCTTGTCAATCACGTAAATACCAATATTCAAAATCTGCATCTCATCGAGGGCGTCAATCACATTGCGATACGTAGCGTTGTCCGTCGGCTTGATGATGATCGTCAGCGGGGTGATCTTCTTGTTCTTGAGATTACCCGACTTGATGTCACTCATTCTCTGCTTGAAGACAGCGTCCGTGATCTTCTTGGGATTGGCCTTCTGCTCAGCCAAAAGTTCCTTGACAGCAAGCTCCATCTCGACGACCGGCTTCACACGCTCCTCCGTAATGTGGTTACGAAGCACGTCACGAAGTCCCGTGTCGCCCCAGGTGGTCTCCTTAATCCAGTTGGGATCACTGTACTTAGGGATACCCTCACCGTGATAGACCTTATTGTCGGCAGCCAGATAGAGCGTTACAGTAGCACTCTGTTTGGCCTCCTTCTGATCCTTCTCGTTTTGGTTTTGCTCGTCGGCAGGCATGGAAATCTGCATGGAGGACGGCTTGCTCAGCGTAGTACAGAGCATGAAGAAGGTAATCAACAGCATGAGCATATCCACCATCGGCGTAAAGTCGACGCGGACATTGATCTTCTTCTGTTTGCTTTCTTTTTTCTTTGCCATTATTAATCCTCCTGCTTATTCTTCAACTCAGTTATCAAATAATAGTCGGAGACACCCAGTGCCTGAAGCTCGTCCATCACCTTGCGAACCGTCTTGTACGGAGTACGTGAATCAGACTTGATAGCAATCTTCACGTTGTCCACCGTACCCATCTGGTTCTCATAGGCATAGACCCACTGCTGGAACTCGCTCTGTCCGCCGTTGATACTGTCAAGAGGGATACCCATCTTGGGAAGCATCTTCGAACGCTGGCCAGGAGCCATAGCGAGGTAGCCGGGCAGCTTGTCGAGAGGCGCACCAAACGTGGTCTCGGCCTTGAAGGTCTCCATGAGCTTCGGCGTGAGGTTGAGCCCCACATCCTGTGCCATGCCACCGAGCACCTTCGTATTGTCGATGCGCAAGAACACCTGACCCTCACCCGTAGGCTTGTTGTCCGGTCCCATGACCGGATTGACGAGGATCGTCATTACGTCATTAGCAGGAACGTCTATCTGCGACACAGACTTCGGCACGTTCACTTTCACAGGCTCAGGCTTCACGAACGTGGAGGTGAGCATGAAGAAAGTGAGGAGCAGCGTCATGACATCCGACATCGGAGTCATGTCGATCCAGACGTCCTCTTTCTTAATTTTTACTTTACCCATAGCGATAAAATTTTAAAAGGGTCAGCAAAAATTAAGCCTCTTCCGTGTGGTTTGCTTCGTATGTCTGAGCGATAGAATAACCAACCTCGTCGAGGGCGTAAGTCAACTTGTCCACCTTGTTCGTGAAGTAGTTGTAGAAAACCACAGCGAACCAAGACGTTCCGATACCGAACGCGGTGTTGATAAGAGCCTCAGAAATACCGACTGACAGGGCAGCAGAGTCAGCGCCACCACCTTCACCCATTGCGGAGAAGGACTTGATCATACCCGTCACAGTACCGAACAGACCAGTCAGCGTACCGAGCGTAACGATCGTAGCGATGATCGGGAGGTTCATCGTGAGGGTCGGCATCTCAAGCTGAGTAGCCTCCTCGTGAGCCTGCTGGATCTTAGCGACCTTTTGGGCCTTCTTCAGAGAAGCGTTGGCACCCGTCTCCATGTCCTTGTAGGCGGCGAGAGAAGCGCTAACCACGTTGGCCACGCTACCACGCTGCTGATCGCAGAGCTTCTGAGCCTTAGCCATGTCGCCGGCAGCGAGAGCGGCCTTGATGTTCTGGACGAACTTGGGAAGAGCACCCTTACCGAAAGCGGTCTTCAGAGCGAGCTGACGCTCGATACCCATAGCGAGCACCGTGAGCAACAGAGACTGGATGACAGGCACGACGATACCACCCTTGAAGATAGTACCCCAAACATCAAGCGGAGCACCAGAGGTCACACCGCCTTCGAAGTGCATACCAGCGCCGAACCAAGTGAAGAACAGCGTGAATGCGATAGCAGCGCAGACCACGATAATCCAGAACGCGCCTCTTACTCCCTGAAAGCCCTCAGAGTTCTTCTTGGGGGCTGCAGCTTTTTGTTGTGTTGCCATAATTTTGATGAAAATTAATTTTTAGTTATTAATGAATTTGAATTAATCTCTTTTTCATTATAGCGGATGCTTCGTTCGGCCACACTTCAGCCGCATACGAACAGCGTTTCCACTTCGTCCCGCAAAGTTAGCAATATAATGGGGAACTGGCAACAGATTAATAACTTTTAACGGTTATTTTCCTGTGCAAAAACCCCTACTCTAACACATATCAACCACTGGCGGGCATTTTCCGACAATTTGCACACTTTCAAAGATGCGTTAAGAGACAAAAGCCACTGCCTCTTGCTTTTTCGCCGAACAGATACCACACATGGCCTCCTAAAGGAAACTCGTCGCAACGTCCATATTATTAAAGTACGCGCAAACAATAATATTAAATGGATCGTAAAACAAACCCTCACTCGAAGCAAGTGCAACCATCTGCATTTTTGATAACGACGATTTTCCGCATTTTATTATGTGAAGAAGGCAAAAAAACGACCTGGCAGCCTACTTTTTGGTCATGATATCAAACTCCGTCACCTTACCGATACTCTTATTACCCTGCAGGACGGTCAAGGCAAAGCGTACGCGTCCATCGCGCAGGCGCCTGTCCGCCTTCACCATAGCCGTATAGCGAATGCCATGCCCCGGGGCGATACTCTCCACATGAATGCTCGGACTGATCGCGATATGCCGATTGCGTTCGGCCAGGACCACGGACGGGACTACGTCATAGAGCGTCCCTTCGCCACGGTTCATCACCTCGAAGATAACCTTGCCCGTCTCGCCACGCGAAAGAACGCCATCCTCGTTGTCATCCACAAACCGTGCATTGCGGATCTCAATATTGGGTGTAAAAGTGTAGGCAGAAACATCAGACACCACACTCGACTCCAATGGCATCACCGTCTCGGGTTGGGCTGCACTATAGTTGCCCGAATAGTCGCTCCCCTGAAAGTCGTAGAGGCGATCATCACCCGAGTTGGAAGCATCGAAGCCACTCCAGTCGTCGCTGTAGCGCCCTAGGCTATCGGCTGACAGTTGCGCTACAGGCTGTCCTATATGACCCTCGCCATCGAGAGAGCATCCGCCGTGAGCTGCCTCCGCCCCACATGGCCTTTGCCTTTGGGCCTGCACACGCTCGTAATGGTCATGCACCTCCTGCCTCTCAGCTTTATCCACCGCATTGCCAACCGCAGCCCCGACAGCTGCACCGCCGACCATACCCACGACCGTACCGAGGTCTGACCCACGGGGACCACCAGCCAATCCGCCAATGGCACTACCCAAAATAGACCCTAACTGCGCACCTAGATAGGTGCCTGTCCCTGTATTCGTGCCACAGCCCGACAACATCAAGGTAGAGCACATAACCAAAACTACGCCCTTTTTCATCATCATTTGTTATTGGATTTCACTGCAAAGGTAAAAAGAAAAACTCAAACAGCCGCTTACGTTTTCCTAAAAAACAAGGGGAAAGCCCTATTCTTTCGAGCTGAAACCGCAAGATTATGCAAGAACAAACCAGTCTGAACCTCGTAAAAAACAAAAAGTCATTAGCTTTTCAAAAATTAACACTGATTCCTTGGCGTTTTCACCAACATTTATTTCTTTTGCAGCTAATTATTGACATTTTGTGTTAAACTCTTAATTAACATCATTTATGAACGGAATACCATCAATTTTCTGGCTCGTGCCGCTGTCCAGCATCGTGGCATTGGGCTTTGCTTGGGCGTTCTACAAGCAAATGTTGACAACCGACGAGGGCACACCTCGCATGTGCGAGATTGCAGCCCATGTCCGAAAAGGAGCCATGGCCTACCTAAAGCAGCAGTACAAGGTCGTGTTTATCGCCTTCATCGTACTCGCTCTGCTGTTCGCCTTCATGGCCTATGTGCTGAAAGTACAGAACCCTTGGGTGCCTTTCGCTTTCCTTACGGGTGGCCTTTTCTCTGGTTTGGCCGGTTTCTTTGGCATGAAGACCGCCACCTATGCCTCTGGTCGTACGGCCAATGCGGCTCGCACGGGACTTAGTCCTGCCCTTAACGTCGCCTTCAGGAGCGGTGCCGTGATGGGACTGGTGGTAGTAGGCCTCGGTCTGCTCGACATTGCCGTCTGGTTTCTCGTCCTCAACGCCTTCTATCAGGGAGAGCAAGCGGCCCTGATCACCATCACCACGACGATGTTGACCTTCGGCATGGGTGCGTCCACCCAGGCGCTCTTCGCGCGTGTGGGTGGTGGTATCTACACCAAGGCCGCCGATGTTGGTGCCGACTTGGTGGGCAAGGTGGAGGCCAACATTCCCGAGGACGATCCCCGAAACCCCGCTACCATCGCTGACAACGTCGGCGACAATGTCGGCGACGTGGCCGGCATGGGTGCCGACCTCTATGAGAGCTACTGCGGAAGTATTCTCTCTACGGCAGCACTGGGTGCGACAGCCTTCGCCATGAATGGCGACATGCAGCTCCGCGCCGTCATTGCCCCGATGATCATTGCTGCCGTCGGCGTATTCCTCTCTCTCATCGGTATCTTCCTCGTCAAGACTAAGGAGGGGGCTACGATGAAGGACCTGCTAGGTTCGCTGAGCCTTGGCACGAATACCTCCGCCGTTCTGATAGCCTTTGCCACCTTCGGCATTCTCTATTCACTCCAGATAGAAAACTGGATGGGCGTTTCTTTCTCCGTCATCTGCGGTCTGCTGGCCGGCGTCATCATCGGCAAGGCCACGGAGTATTACACCTCTCTGAGCTTCAAGCCGACCAAGGAGATAGCAGCGGCTGGCGAGACGGGCTCTGCTACCGTTATCATCAAAGGTATCGGTACGGGAATGATCTCCACCTGCATTCCAATCGTCACCATCTCCGTAGCCATCATATTGAGCTACCTCTGCGCCAACGGCTTCGAGTTGGCCCTCACTACCGAGAGCATCTCGCGCGGCCTTTATGGCATTGGCATTGCCGCTGTCGGCATGCTCTCCACTCTGGGAATCACGCTGGCCACGGATGCTTACGGCCCCATCGCCGACAATGCTGGCGGCAACGCAGAGATGAGCGAGTTGGGACCGGAAGTGCGGCAACGCACCGACGAACTGGACGCCCTGGGCAACACGACAGCAGCCACGGGCAAAGGCTTTGCCATTGGTTCGGCAGCCCTGACGGCTCTGGCTCTGCTGGCATCCTATGTTGAGGAGGTGAAGATTGCCATGACCCGCGCTGTGGAATCTGGCACACAGTATCTGACGGGAGCGGGCGAGGTCTTTGATCCTTCCAAGGCCGACATGCTCCAGTTCATGGACTTCTTCCAGGCCAACCTGATGAATCCGCGCGTTCTGGTCGGCGCTTTCATCGGCGTGATGACGGCCTTCCTCTTCAGCGGACTCACCATGGGAGCCGTAGGACGCGCAGCTGGCACGATGGTAGAGGAGGTGCGCCGCCAGTTCCGCACCATCAAGGGCATCCTTGAAGGCACTGGCACCCCCGACTATGGCCGCTGCGTGGAGATTTCCACCCGTAGCGCTCAGCGCGAGATGATTTTCCCGGCTATCCTTGCCATCATCATCCCCATCATCGTAGGTGTCATCCTGGGTGTGGCTGGTGTGCTCGGCCTGCTCGTTGGCGGACTTGCTGGCGGCTTCACCCTGGCCGTCTTCATGGCCAATGCAGGTGGTGCCTGGGACAACGCCAAGAAATATGTGGAGGAAGGCAACTACGGCGGCAAGGGTTCTTCAACCCACAAGGCCACCGTTGTCGGCGACACCGTCGGCGATCCGTTCAAGGACACGTCAGGACCGAGCCTCAACATCCTCATCAAGCTCATGTCGATGGTAAGCATCGTGATGGCAGGTCTGACCGTCGCGTTTATCTAATAGTACACACGAAGTCCCCAGGCCAAGATCCGTCTCAGACCTTCGCCTGGGGGCTTTGCATACAGACCATCCACCTTTCGCTTTCATCTCCTGCCTCGGCTCGAAAAACAGTCTCCCAAGGCGGCAACAATCAAAAAACTTGCTATTCGTTTTGTCTTTTGTCGGCTTCTTCGTAACTTTGCAAAACAATACAAAACCAAGCAAGAAGAGAAGATGAAAGAATTAGCTTTAAAGTACGGCTGCAACCCCAACCAGAAACCCGCCCGCGTGTTTATGGAGGAGGGAGAGCTGCCCATCGAGGTGCTCAGCGGTCGCCCAGGATACATCAACCTGCTCGACGCACTCAATAGTTGGCAGCTCGTCAAGGAGCTGAAGCAGGCTACGGGCCTCCCTGCCGCAGCTTCGTTCAAGCACGTCAGTCCCGCGGGAGCAGCCATCGGACTGCCGCTGGACGACACACTGAAGAAAATTTACTTCGTCGACGACGTGAACTTCGAGCTCACTCCTCTCGCCTCTGCCTACGCCCGTGCGCGTGGTGCCGACCGCATGTGCTCCTATGGAGACTTCTGTGCCCTGAGCGACGTTTGCGACGAAGCGACGGCACGCCTCATCAAGCGCGAGGTGAGCGACGGCGTGATAGCCCCAGGCTACACTCCAGAGGCCCTGGAGATCCTCCGCGAGAAGCGCAAGGGCACCTACTGTGTCATCCAGATAGACCCGGCCTACACCCCCGCTCCCATCGAGCGCAAGCAGGTGTTTGGCGTCACCTTCGAGCAGGGCCGCAACGAGGTGCGCCTTGACGACCCGTCGCTCTTCGAGGACATTCCAACGAAGAACAAGACGTTTACCCCGGAGGCTAAGCGCGACCTGATCATCGCCCTCATCACGCTGAAATATACCCAGAGCAACTCCGTCTGCTACGTCAAGGACGGACAGGCCATCGGTATCGGAGCTGGTCAGCAGAGCCGCATCCACTGCACCCGACTGGCAGGAAGCAAGGCTGACGAATGGTGGTTGCGCCAGAACCCGAAGGTCATGAACCTGCCATTCAAGGAGAAGATTCGCCGTGCAGACCGCGACAACTGCATCAACCTCTATATCGGCGACGAGGCCGAGGACATCCTCAGCGACGGCGCATGGCAGCAGTTCTTCACCGAGCAGCCCGAACCACTGACCCGCGAGGAGCGCAAGGCATGGATCGCCAAGAACACGGGCGTGGCCCTGGGATCGGATGCTTTCTTCCCCTTCGGCGACAACATCGAGCGTGCCCATCGCAGCGGCGTGGAGTTTATCGCACAGGCTGGCGGTAGCATCCGCGACGACCATGTCATCGACACCTGCGACAAGTATGGCATCGCCATGGCATTCACCCATGTGCGTCTCTTCCACCACTAATTTCCCATAGAATGGCTGACGGACGGCAATCAAGGCGCTTGCGCCCCTTGTCGTCCGCCAACCATCATCCATAATCCCCATCCATAGCATGAAGTCCATCAACGAAGTCATCGAGACCGGCATCGTCTTCCGCCCCGCCTCCAAACCGAAGGAGGACGACGGCAAGGTGAAGACGAAGGCCAAGAAAAAGAAATACATCACTGGCGCACACGGTTCTGGCTCGGCCAAACAGAAGGCCAAATACCGCCAGAGACGAGCCAACCGACACAAAAAGTAGGCCGTCCAGCCCTCATCCCACGGGACACAGACCCCTCAAACACAAGGCGGAGCGTCAAAGGTTTCGCCATTTTTTCACACCCATATCCACCAATTGCCTTATGACTCACGTCGCTTACCGCCAACTGTGCTCCGCTCTTCAGGAAGCAGCACAATTCCTCCACACATTTACCAAGGGCAAGCAGGCCTTTCTGCTGACTACCGTCCTCGCAGCCTCACTATCACTGGCGAGCTGCATGCCTTCCTCCAAAGGCCAGACCCCGTCTGCCTCAGAATCAGGTAACGGCAACATACGGACGGAAAGCCACTTGAATGACCAAAAGGCACCAGCGGAGGCCACCGAAGCCAAAGGCGATATTGAAGGTCTGGAAATACCCGCCCAACTCACCGATCGCAAGGAGGCCATCCTTAGGCGAACGGGCTATACGGTGTCCTACAACGAGGACCTGCTCATCCCCAACTGGGTGGCCTGGCACTTGACAAGCGACCGTCTCACGGGTCCCGCGAAACGCAAGGGAATCCCCTTCATGGAGGACACGGAGGCCCCTGGAGTACTCGTCAACACCCACGACTACGCCCGGTCGGGTTTCGACCGCGGCCACATGTGTCCCGCAGGCGACAACAAATGGAGCCAGCAGGCGATGAAGGAGAGTTTCCTGCTAACCAATATCTGTCCGCAAGCTCCAAGTCTGAACCGCGGCGACTGGAACGAGATGGAGATACAATGCCGCAAATGGGCCGAGACCTATGGAGACATCTATATCGTGGCAGGCCCCATCCTCTACCGCGGCCATCACAAGCAGATAGGAGCACACCGCGTCACCGTGCCCGAGGCTTTCTTCAAGGTGGTGCTCTGCATGAAGGGCGAACCGAAGGCCATCGGCTTCATCTACAAGAACGGAGACGGCAACCGCCCGAAAGGCGACTATGTCAACACCGTCGACGAGGTGGAGCGCATCACGGGCATAGACTTCTTCCCCTCGCTGCCCGACGAGACAGAACGGCGCGTGGAGGCCAAGGCCAGCCTCGACGAGTGGCTCTGACACACCCAACAAGGCGGAATCGAACTTTTTTCAAAAAACAAGCCATTCTGCCTTGCTTTATTCCGAATCTTTTTCGTACATTTGCACCCCGATGAGAAGATACGTCAAGATACTTCTGCTTCTCCTGACCATTCTGCTGGGCAGTCCCTGTGACCTGTCCGCCAACAACGGCAAGGAGAAGAAGAAGTTCATACCGGTAGAGTGTGTCACGGACAATGGCAAGGCCACAGGCGCCGTGATAGTAAATGCGCAAAGCTTGGTGCGCATTTGCAACTCCCGTCCCCAGCGGATTCTTCCCTCAAGCATTGGAAAACCGGAGCGAATGACGAGCCGCACGCACCATTTGCTCCTGACGAATCACCTTCAAAACCATTTGGCGGAATGGGCCTCCAAGACCGACACGTCCCCATTCCTGCCTGCTGTCTCAAGCGACTACTTTGTCTTCGCGCTGAGACGGCTGCTCTGTTAGCACGACTGTATTGTTCCTATAGGAGACTTTCTTAGGGGGAGGTGTGGCACGTCTGCATCACCCATCTATCCCGTACCTTTTTATCAACAAAACAATACAGAAAAACTATGGCAAGTTTACACAATATGCTCATGGCCGGCACGGTCGTGGGTGACGACCGTATTGAGGTCAAGAGCAGTTTCTTTGGTCTTTGCAAGACCGCAGTATACCAACCGACCGGCAGCAAGTTGACTGCCGTCATCCTGGAGTTTCCGCAAGACCGGGCCGGCGAACTGAACCGCATCATGCAGACCCCCGACGAGGAACTCCCCGCCGTGGTGCAAGAGACGGGGAAACTCGTCGAGAAATCGCTCGGCAACGTCCGCCTGGAGGCACTGATATCGACAGACAAGCAGTTTGCCGCAGCCCAACTGTTCCGTTACAACGACTTGATGTTTCATCCCGACGGCAACATCCGCTACTTCGAGGGAAGAGCGGCCGAAGCCATCTCCGGACTTTTCTAATACTATATTGAACGCGTAGGCTTGTGGCAGCGCAACCTGCCCAAGCCTACGCCAACACGATCAGAACAACAAAAAAATGACATTTATAACCATTCTTATCATTGTCGTCTTCGTCGTCGGCTACGCACTCATAGCCCTCGAAAGCGCAACCCATATCAACAAAGCAGCCGTCGCGCTGCTGATGTGCGTAGCATGCTGGACCCTCTACATGATTCATCCGGCCGACTACCTGCCTGGCGTCACCACCGACCTGCTATCCTCACGCATCAACACCATCATTGAGGAGCACCTGGGCAGCATCTCCACGACGCTCTTCTTCCTCATGGGAGCCATGACCATCGTGGAGGTGGTCGATCAGTATGGTGGTTTCAACTTCGTCCGCGACACGCTGAAGACGCAGTCGAAACGAGGACTGCTCTGGCGCGTGGTGGCACTGACGTTCATCCTGTCGGCCATCCTCGACAACATGACCACGACGATCGTCATGATCATGGTGCTCCGCAAACTGGTCCGCGACCATAGCGACCGCATCATCTATGCCTCGCTCATCATCCTGGCGGCCAATGCGGGCGGTGCCTTCTCGCCTATCGGCGACGTGACGACCATCATGCTGTGGAACGTGGGAAGCATCACGGCAGCAGGTGTCATCGAGGAGCTGCTCATTCCCTCGGCCATCTCCATCTTCATCCCTACCCTCATCCTCCAGTATAAGCTTCACGGAGCACTGGTGGAACCCGACGCATCGACGGAAGAGACTGCTGCCAGCGTGCTCTCGGGATGGCAGCACAAGGCGGTCTTCGTGCTCGGCGTGGGTGGTCTCATCTTCGTGCCCATCTTCCGCTACCTCACCGACCTGCCCCCGTTTGTGGGCATTCTGCTTGTCCTTGCCGTTCTTTGGACGGTGACGGAGCTGTTCTTCCGCCTGTCGAAACGGGCCAAGACAGCAGGCGACATGGGCAAGCGGGTCAGCCAACTGCTGGGCCGCGTCGATATGAGCACCATCCTCTTCTTCCTCGGCATCCTGATGACGGTGGCCTGCTTGGAGGAGGTGGGCGTACTGACGGTCGTGGGACAGGGCCTCGACCATACCTTCCATGGCAACCACTACCTGGTGACGGGCTTCATCGGCGTGCTCTCCAGCATCGTGGACAACGTGCCTCTCGTGGCTGGCTGCATCGGCATGTACCCCCTGCAAGAGGCGGGAGCCTTTGCCGTCGACGGCGTGTTCTGGCAACTTCTGGCCTACTGTGCGGGCGTGGGCGGATCGATACTGATCATCGGCAGCGCCGCCGGCGTAGTGGCGATGGGACTGGAGAAGATCAGCTTTGGATGGTACGCTCGCCACATCTCGTGGGCAGCCCTCATCGGCTATCTCGCTGGCATCGTCAGCTACTACCTCCTACGCACCTTCGTTTTCTAATCTTTGCCCTATCTGAGGACACCCCCCCCGCCGGGCAGAAGGACAGTACGCTTTTTTGGTGCTAGCCTTCCGCCCCGCGGGGCTTTTTCGTCTCTTTTCCGCCCTTCACCATAGAAAAAACGAGGTGCAACGGTCTGTTCTTTGGAAAACTTTTGTATCTTTGCATGGGTTTTCAATCATAGAGAAATGACACGCAAAAGAAGAATCTTGTAACAGGTAACGCATCACCCACTCAGAGCCGAAGAAGGCGACGGCCACGTGGACTTTAATCCCTCTTATTATTTTAAAACTACCTATTAACTATGAAGATCATGAAAAGATTTTTGGTGATTATCCTTGGCTGCCTCCAGGTCAGCTTCTCCCACGCACAATGGTTTAGTGGCGAATACACCACAGAGGTGCAATGGGACCTGAAGAAGCACACCAACTGGCTCAACCATCTCCGGCTGGACCTGGCCATCCCGCTATGGGAGGGCAAGGGGACGCTGGAGGCTGCGACGCTCCATGTGGCAAGGACCCGGGAAGGAATCATTGACGACTGGCAGGGCCACTCCAACATCGAGGAGGACAATATGCTGGCGGCCCTTGCCGTGCTGGGCTATATGCACGAATGGAAGGAGGCCCACCTGTTTGTCGGCGTGCGCAACGTCAACGAGGACTTCTTCACCTCCGACGTGACGTCGCTCTTCACCAACGGTTCCTGCGGCATCTTCCCCACGATAGCGGCAAGCTACCCCATAGCCAACTTCCCGCTCTCTGGACTGACCGTCTATTTCGACGTGGGCAAGGACGGATGGGTGTTGAGAAACAGCCTGTACAACGGCGTGGGATACAACGGCTGGAAACACCACGACAACCCCTTTCGCCTACGCCCCAAGACGGATGGCATCTTCAACATCTCCCAACTGGAGTACACCCATCCCAAGGGCCGCTACTATGCGGGCGTGGCCATTCACACGCGCCAGTTTGCCATCGACGAGGAGGGCGAGCAGGTGCCAGCCGAGGAGGCTTCCACCAAGACTACCTGCGCCTGGTGGGTCTATGGCGAACAGACACTATGGACCGATGGCGAGCATCGATGGTCGGAAATGGCACAATACTCGGAGAACACAAGACACGACAACGGCTGCTACCGCTACGCCGAGATAGGAAGCATTTATGAGGACGACCACAACGAGTGGGGCGTGTCGGGACAGTACGCGCGCTTCCACCAAGGCACGGAGCGGTCGCTGGAAGTGACCTGGAAGAGGCAGTTCAACAAGCATTTTGCCCTGCAACCATCCTTCCAATACATCAACAACGACAACGGCGACTTCCTGGTGCTTGCCACCCGCCTTTGCTGCTCATTCTGACACTCACCCCTTGGTCCTTTTCCATGCGTCGGTCCGTTGCCCCGGGCCGATGTGCGGTTGCCTCACTACTTTTGAAGCAGCCGGCAGTTGTCCCACTATTCCAGTATCAACACATGGCTGTTGCCCGTCCTGGGCGTGAAGACGCTCAGTCCCACCTTCATCAGGTAGTCGCCACTATACTGCTTGCCGTCACACGCCAGCTCCGACTTCTTGCCAGGCATCAGGTTGGTCTCGCGGACGGTATAGACCCTATCGGGGTCCAGTCCCTGCAGCCGCACGTTCGTCAGCGGTTCCATATAGCGTGGGTGCAGATCGAAGGCGAAGAGAACGGCCCGCTGCTGGTCCTTGCTCACATAGTTGATGGCGCAATGATTGCCCTCGTAGGGAGACACCAAGCGGTAGAGGTCGCCATCAAAGATCACGGGCTTCATGAGGTCGTAGTTGCTGACGGCCTGCTTCACAAACTGATACTCCTCGGCTGAAAGCGACTTGAGGTCGATATCGAAACCCAGTTTGCAGGAGCTGCAGACGTCGGTACGAAACTTCACCGAAGTGTTGCGGTTCCAGTTGGTGACGTGCGAGCTCATGGTCTTGGCGGGGAAAAACTTCGACAGTCCCCACTGGATGTAGATGCGCTCATAGGGGTCGGTATCGTCGGAGCACCAAAACTCCGTGAAATATTTCAGCATCTCGTAGTCCATCCTGCCGCCGCCTCCGGAGCAAAGCATCATGGGCAGGTCGGGATACTTGTCGTGGATGCGGGTGAGAACGCTATAAATGCCGCGGATGTGGTCGATATAGAAGTTGCCCTGATTGGCCTTGTGGTAGGGCGAGAAGATATTGGTCACGACGCTGTTGCAGTCCCACTTGAAGTAGGCCACATCGGGATTCTCCGTCATGATACGATCGACGATGCCGAAGACGTAGTCCTGCACCTTTGGGTTGGAGATGTCAAGCACCAGCTGGTGGCGATGGTAGTAGGGCTCGCGGTTGGGCTGCATGATGGCCCAGTCGGGATGCTTCTCAAACAACTCACTCTTCGGATTGACCATCTCCGGCTCTATCCAGATGCCAAACTTCACACCTGCCTTCTTGGCGTCTCTGACCAGTCCGGGAATGCCCTCGGGCAACTTTCCCTTCGTGGGTTCCCAGTCGCCGAGACCCGCGCGGTCATCCTTGCGGGGATATTTGTTGGCAAACCAGCCGTCGTCGAGCAAGAAGAGATCCACACCCAGGTCCTTGGCATCCTTCATCAGCTCGGCCAGCGTCTGTTGGTCGAAGTCGAAGCCCGTGTTCTCCCAGTTGTTGAGGAGCGTGAGGCGTCCCTCCATGCCCTTGTTCACCTGATACTGGCGCGCCCAGTCGTGGAGATTGCGCGAAGCCTCGCCCACACCATGGTCGCTCAGGGTGAAGATAAACTCGGGTGTGGTGAAGACCTCGCCAGCCTTGAGCTGATAGTCGGAGGCGTAGGGGTTGATGGCGGGCAGCACACGGAGCACCCCCACATTGTCCACCTCAAAGGTGAAGCGGAAGTTGCCGGGCCATCCGATGGTGCCGAGCATCGCCCGTCCCTCATTCTCCTTGGCTGGTTCGTCGAAGCCCAACTCAAAGAATGGTTCCGTCTGCATAGCCGCACGCGTGCCAAGTTTGGTGTCGATGACCTTCTTGCCACGGGTCAGCGGCGCAGTCTCGGGCTGTCCCTCCCGGGCCCAGTCGCCATGATAACTGGTGAGGAAATAGCGGTCGGCCTTGAAGTAGAGCATGGCCGAACTGTGGCGCCATAGCACCACGGGCGCCTTCTCCTGGTGGAAGATCTCGCTCCAGGCCTTGATGACATTTTCCTTGGGATAGGCCACATAGTGGAGCCTCACGGTCAGCGGATAGACCTGGTCGCGCAGGGTGATGATCGTCTCCGTCCCACCGTTCACGGCCTTCTGCTCCACGTTTTGATAGTAGAGGTAGGTGGTCTTGTTGCCATCGGCATGGGTCACGGCCACAGCGGGCTCGAAGAAGTCCTCGCCCCCCGAGGCTGCATAAGCCTCATGGCCACGCGTACTGACTGCAGCGTCGGAGGAGGCATAGACCTCCCAGGGCAAGTGGTCGTAGTCGGCCGGATTGCGCAGCTTGTCGCCGAGATAGACCTGGTAGAGGCGCCCCTTGGGCGACACCTTCAATACAAGGTCAGTTTTGTCCGTCGATACCCGAATCGTCTTTTGGGCGAATGCCACGGCAGAGACCATGCACATCGCCACGATAAGCATCACGTTTCTTTTCATGTTCATTGTTATTATCATCTTTATTTTGTTAGTTTCTCACCAATCCTCACGCCTGGACCATCATTTTTTAATTAGCCATCAAATTAAATGACACCTACAATCTACACGAACGACTTTTTCAGTTTGGCAGTAAGAGCATAATCATGCAGAGTTATGCTCTTCTTGATCCATAGCATGAAGGACGAGCCGTCAAAGAATAGCCGAAAATGGCCAAAAATAGCCGAAAATAGCCGAAAATAGCCGAAAATGACCGGTAAAACGACCATAAATAGCCGAACACGACAACAAATAGCCGTACAACTAAGCTCCAAGTTCACTTTCTCCTTTCTCTGTAATATTCCATTTCTTGCCTGTAGAAGGCTTGCTTATTAAACCTTCTTTGGACATAATGCCAAGAAGCCGACCTATCTTTCTTAGTTTTTCGTCATGAGTTAAATTTGAAGGGAATACATGCTGGAGTCCCTCATAAACATCTTGACGTTTGAAGCCCATACTTCCTGCATTATGCGCCAATTGCAACAATAGCTTTTGAATACTATTTTCTGCAAGTCCTTTCTCTTTGGTATAATGCCCTATCTGTTTCGTCAGTTTGGCAACTTTTAGAGATATGGTATAATGTGGAGCACGTCCTTCTATCAAACCTTTGTCACAAAGATGCTTAGCTGCTTCTTTGGTGACAGGATGATGCTTTTGTACGGCATCTAGCCAAAGGCATTCCTTTAGTGACAAAGACTGGTTGCTCTTTAGCAGATTGGTATATTTCTCATCTATCATCTTGCCATAGATGGTTACACCAACAGTACGATGCTCGTTGTCGATGTCGTAATCTGGCATTGGAAAGAATCGGTTGCGCTGCTCTGTGTAAATCTTCTTGATGCCACGTCCTACGGTATCAATCATGTTGAAGTTAACCATGCCGCGGCATAAGCATTCGTTACGATAGTGGAATTGTGGGCCTTTGTGCTCCAAGGCATTCTCTATCGTGCCAGGAATGAAACTACCACCATTACCATAATATAAGGTGCTTGGTCCTTCCACAAACACAATGCGCTGTTGCAAGGTGTAGTCCTGATGTGCAATGGCGTTATGAAGAGCCTCACGTATTGTATATTCATCATACTGCTTCATCGTATCAGGGAAAAGGGTTCCTCCAGGCAGTTCACGCATGGTCTTGTTACGTATTTTACTCAACACCTTATCTACGGTCAAGATGAAAGGTATTGTAAAATGCTCATAATCTTGTACGATGCCTTCTTCATCTTCCCATGTCCAAGTGATTTGTGCTACGGCAGGATGAATCTTTTGAATAGAAAGGGGTTTGCCCAATAGTAGAATGGCAGCACGAGTGATTTGGCCGTCTCGCATCATCATGCTATTAGCTAAGAACTCTTCTGTTGTCCACGCATCTATTTCTTCAGCAGGAATACTTGAAGAGTGTACTTTCTTGAACATGACTTTAGCTGTGGCTACTGCCAACTCATCCAAATCATTGATAGTCGCATTGGGTACGAGTTGGGCTGTCCAATCTGGTATTGGTGGTTGTTGGCGGATGGCATCTTGTTTGGCTTGGTTCAATGGTTTCAGACTTTCGCCATCACGACCATAAGCCACACCTTTCCAGTGCATCACGATATTGCGTGGCGATGCAGGAACTTGGAACAACAAAACGCGCTTACCTTCAACCTCAATAGGTACAATATCCCTAAAGATGAGATTGTCTGTAGTGTGTTGAGACATGTCTTGCTTTAGGCGGTTCAAGGCTACTTCACCATCTTTGAAACTGGTACCAATAATCTGGTGCTTCTTGTCCCAAACGCCAAAGACTATCCACGCAAACTCATGGTCTCGTAAGTTTGCTTCATTGCTGAGGGCGGAGAAGTACTTTCCCAACTCGTCAACATCAAAGTTGGTCTCTGCTTTCTTGAACTCTACGACCTCATTTTCTGAGTGGTCCCAGAGCTGGTTAAAAATATCTATATATTTTTCCATTAATTCTCATATTTAGTTGCTACTATTCTTATATAATTCTGTAATCATCATTTGAAACTCATATGATGTTATACCTCTTTCTGTAAAGACTATGTTGATATTTACTTTAGACTTTGTTATGTCATCAAAGTTTATGTCATACTCAGACATGTTGTTTTTAATACCATTTAAACTACTATTGTTGTAGGTAACAATAAAAATATTTTTGTTGTCTGTCTCACCATTGATTACAGAAGTTAAATATGGCTTGAAATAGTCAGAGTCAGTGATGCCTAATGATTGTCCAAATATCACAACATTGTCTGCTGTAAATAATCTTTCTACGACATTTTCCTTCATACCTTTTTGGAAATGAGGATTCTTCGTTTTGATGATGTGTGATAGATGTGTGCCTGAACTTATACAAGGAGGCACCATATTGTCTACACCAATTATCAAATTGGTAGATGCTTGATACATAAAGCCATGATGCTTTGCCCAGTCTAATGGAATATTCTCGTTATGGATATAAACGGCTTTCTTTTGTGAATACATTTTACACAGATACCATGGATTGGTATAGTTAAATGTATACCAAAAACTTTCATGTGCTTCATCTACTAAAAGTAAATGATAAGCACATGAATTCTTATTGATAGAAATTTTATCCAAATCTATTAATTCAGGAAGGTATCTTCCCCATACCTTTGTAATCATAAGCCATGCATTGTTTACATCTTCGGCGCATTCAACTGATGGTGATAGTGAGTAAGCTATAAGTTCATTGCGGAGTAACCCTTCTAAATCACACCAATTTTCAACAGATCTTTCTTTGATCTTTTTGATTAAAGGTATATCGGGAATCGATAAAAAATCAAATGATTCAACAAATCTTTTGAAAGAAGTTTTTAATCCCAAATCAATATCAAATCCATTACCTAAAACTATCACGTTGTCCATAAAAGTTCTATTTTAATTGTCAAAACCAAATTTATTCCAAGCTTCGAGAACGAGGCGCTTGGTGCGGTATTCTCCGTACTGGCGTATCTCGTTGTCTTTCAGCACACGGAAGGTCTCGTTGATGCAGCCTTTGCCACAGACATCTTCTGGGTCTAAGATATAGCGGAGATCTTCTGTGTCGAGACCATAGAGGTGGGCGAAGATGGCATCAAGCTCGGCTTGAAGGACGGCTCTGCGCTCTGGATTATAAATCCAAGGCTGCTGTGTTCCCAACCGTGGTAGCTCTGCTCGCTGCTCTTCGTTCATTTCTTCCCATAATTCAGATGCCCAACCATCCATGTCGTGATTGAAATAGCATAGCTCGGCTACTCGTTTCACGATCTGCCATTGCATGGCAGATGAGATTTGGTCGGGGGTGAGGACGGGTTGCTGTTTCATAATGAATAAAGCCATACTTGACCCTCCTACTTTTTGTCTTGCAACATAGTCAAAAACTAAAGAAGAGAGCATCGCTGCAAAGCATGCGCTGGGGATAAGGCTCCGCGAAGTGAAAACGAGCGGAGCCTTATCCCCAGCGGCAATGCCGCTGGGCATAAGGGTTGCTACACAAGTGCGTTCATTGGTCGCATTAGTAACATCACGGAATGCTATATAATAACTATGCTTCCATTGCCAACGTACATTTCCATTTCTGTCTTTGTCGGTTAGACGTTCGTCTATGAGCGATTTCTTTACCCAATACCAAGGGGTAATGGATGAATTGCTGTCCGCAAGAGTTCCAATCAATGTACTGTTTATCGAGCTTGGTCGTTTTTGTACCTCATATTCATTTGGAAATTCAGCATAATGGTGGTTGTAGTGCCAAAACATCTTACCCTCATAAAGAGGAACATAGATTTCGTTACCTACGTTATATGAATTTCCATGCAACTCTCCGCCCATGCCATCAAGTTGTTTCCTCGTATAGAAAAGAGAACTTGCAGATGCCATATTAAACATCATCATAAACCGTATGCCCCATGGATTCTCATTTGTCTCATCATTGATAAGAATAGGAGCATTACGATATATCTTAGCTGTAAGATTTGCATCTTTAGCACTTCTAAATACTGGGCAAAGTTTTGTGTTCGGATTAAAACGTGCAAAGTCATCCGTCCTCAACGTATAGATACGTCGAGGGTCAAGCAACTGGTCTATACGAGTAAGATAGAAACCACCACTTACAATACGAGACTCTGTCTGGGCTTTGCCTGCTGTGATAAGGCAGAATTTAAACATTCTATGGATATCAAATAAAGCTTCTTTATTCTCAAAATCATATAATGAAACGAGTCTGTTTTCATTAATAAGCTTTGAGAAGAAGTACTTATTACTATCATTTACTGCGATACCTGTAGGCAATACAAGCCCCCATGCCTCTTTTGTGAAAGAGAGGCATAGTTCCGCAAACAACGACGAAAGTTCGAGTTTTCCTACTGCTGTCAGCGGGAAACGTCCTGAATTCTTTACAAAGTTGCTTTGGCTTGTTAAGGCATTGCATGCTGTTGTGAATTCCTCATATAATTTAGGGGCAGATGTTTGGAGTTTGGCGATTTTCTCCTTGCGTTCTGCTTGGTTCGCTGCTTTGACAATATCCTCATCTTTACCTGCAAACCACTTCTCTTCCTCCATTTGGAGCTTATCCCAAGGTGGGTTACCGCACATCACGTCAAATCCCTTATTGGCTGCAAATACCTCAGGGAACTCCACACACCAATGGAAGAAACGCTGCTCATCAGCCATACGCTTTACTTCCGTCTTGAAGTCGGTAGAGAGCTGACGATAGTAAGTAGGCAGTGGCTTGCCTTTTTCAAGGCATTCCATAGCATTAATTTCCTGAAGCGCACGCATCACGGTCTTGGTATATGGAACCTCAGCTTCCAGAATCAGTTCTTTATTGCTGCCACCATTCTCTTTATAAAGTTCGTCTCTTTGAACAGTATGGTAAAATGCACTGGTATAGATGTCGCATGCACGGCGCAGACAATCTACTCGTGCAGATTCCATCAGCTCTTTCCATCGTTCCTGCTTGATGATCTCTTCCTCTAAAGTATCTTCCGGTAAGTGGTTGATAAAGCGAATCTTATCAGCTAAGCCAATCTGGGCAGCAGACATGTTCTCAACACCAAAGGAATCTTCCAAACCTAATGTTGGCTCATTATCTAAAGTACCGTTTACTGCTTTTACGGTTTCCTGGTTCATCTTCTTCAAAGCCTTCAATGTATCTTTGTCATCTGCGGTCAAAGCCTTGTCTGGTACACCATCTATCAGCATCTGCAAGTCGGAAACTCCCAATACGGAATTACCGCAACGGATATGATGATCGAGGAATGAAAGTGGCTTGCCTGCGCAATAACCTTCAATCCACAATACTACTTTGCAAAGTTCTACGGCATCGGGGTTGTAATCTACGGCATAAACACAACGGGAGATAACCTCACGAAGCGCCTGGCGATAATCCAGCGAAGCCGGGTTGTCCTCACCTGTGCGGAGGGTACAGATATACCAGGCAATGGTGCGAGCCATCGCCAATACAATATGTCCGGAGCCACTTGCTGCATCACAAACCTTCATGTTGAGTAATGCCTTTACCTTCTCTTCTGTGGTAGTCTGTGCAGCAATCTTTTCCTTGATGACTGGTTCAAGTGTAGTCTTGATAAGATTCTGTACCAAGTCTGGACGTGTATAATAAGAAGAAGTGCTTTGACGGTCTAAACCGCCAACGAAACCGAACTGCCAGTCGGATGCTGCAACACCCGGCTGTACGAACGGGCGCATTTCGAGAATGCCTTCATATACAGAACCAAACTCCTCTACGTCGAGAGAGGAATAGTTGATCTTTACTTTCTGCTGACGCTCGTCTTCAAACTCGTTGAGAGCAGAGAATGCAGCGAGCAAATCCTTGTTGCTTACCTGGCATTGCTTCAGCCAATGTAGGGTTTCTGTGCCAAAGAGTACGCCACCCAATGGCTTGATGCCCAGTTTCTCGCCAAAAGTATCTGGCTCGAAGAGATGGAAAGTATCCATCAATCCCTGCCACAGGTCGTAATACCGGCGTTGCTTCAGATATGACAATTCAGATAGACGGCGCAGACGGCTTGCAGCATAGAACTTCTTGTAGATATCCTGCCACTGGCATAACTGCTTGTAATCTGGATCATCAGGCGAGTCTGGAATCTGATAAACCAATCCTCTTTCTTCGATGATAAACAGGAAAAGAAGGCGGTAGATGAAGTGGATGAGTTCCTTGTTGAGTTGGGCTGCATCCATGGTTCCTCTGGTGAAGGCTTCGCGCAATGCGGCATTACCTTCACCTTCTGATGTCAATACGGCATTTCCGATGGTTTCCATCGTGGTTTGCACGGCACGAGACAAACCATTACGAATGCGGTTGCCCGACTCGATGCTCATGTTGAACCAGCGTTCCATCACGCATGGCTCGTCACCACTTGTGCGGAAACGGGAAGCGTGAAGCAGACGGAACATCAGGCAGAACTCGGTGTATTTGTCTTCCTCCAGCATACGGCGGAGGTCAAACTCTATATAGGTGAGCTTCACCAGCTGTCCGGAGTTGCGGATGATACGCAGGATTTGTCCATTGCTGATGATGCCATATACATTCTCTGTGGCGTTGAGATATTCAAGCATCGTGGCATGAGCCGACTTCTTGCGCCTGCCGCCTTTGGCACGATAGTCGAGGGAACACTTGTCCAGGGTATCAATGCTTCCGTCGGCACTGATACCCTCACCAATGATAATGAATGGCATTTTACCCAGGTCGTGGCAGGTATAGCTGATGTCGTAGTTGGTGCCAGCCACTTCTATATTGGTAGTCTGACGGTCGAGCGAATAGCCTAAGCTTTGGAACAGTCGCTCCATCAGATCACGGGCACGACGGGTTCCGTATGGATCCTTGTTGACCAATCGCTCATTGTTGGCACGTTCCTTATAGAAGTTCCAATCGTTGCGCAGGCTGCTCCATACGTAGTCTATTGCCGAAGATACGGAAATATCCATTCTGAAATCCTGGTCACGGTTGCCGCTGAGCGTGTTGTCGCGCTCTATGTTATGCAGGATGTCATCAGAGAGGAGATGACCATATATATGAATACTTGTAAAGTCCATAATGAATTAGATATTTATTTGTGGCACAAACAGATAAGCAGCAATCACATCCATAGGCAATACAGGTTCTACCACTTGGTACTCTGATGCCTTCAGGTAGGTGCGATACTTGGCGAAAGCTTCTACCAGATGTGAAGCTCTTTCCAGGGCTATCTCATCTGTGTGTTGGCGAAGTTCTGTCTCATTGTTAATCCAACGGATGGCATTTGAAAGAAGAGTCTTCTGTGTTAGCAAGTCCATATCGCCAGTTGCCATTGAGTGCAGGAAAAGCTGTTTGGCTTCTTCCTGTGTAAGGAAATCGTGGTTTTCTATCTTTCCACGATAGCCCACAAATATCATTTCTTCACCCACCAGTTCTCGGTTCTCTATCTTTTTGTCACGGATAACACTACGAACACGCATCAATAGAATGGTGGTTCGTTTCTTCACTTCTGTTGTTGCCATTACCAAAGCTCGGCATGCTCCCAATTCGCCACCATTGACGGAATCGTTGACAACGGCACGGCTCAAATCCTCTACGAATGTATGGTTGCGTCCTATATACATATAATGCTTTGGAGTTGGGGAAGCAAAAGATATGCGCACAAGCCCTTTGGATGTTGCCTTGTCAGCGAAGTAGTGGCGCAGATTTGCAGGTAACTCCAGAAGTTGGAAACTGTAACATAAAGGTATATCGTCTGTATGAACGTTTACACCGACATGCAATAGTTGCTCAATCACAAAGTCACGGGTATCTTCTACACCTCCAATTACCGATTTGGCTTCTTCCAAGGATGCAGTCAGTCGGGTTGGATCCATCTGCTTATTGTTATGAGCGAAGTAGGTGTGAGAAATCTTCTCGTTCTCTTCCATCTTTTTGAGTTGAATCTCAAGTTCCTCTTCCTGCTGTTTGTTCCATTCCGGGTCGTTATCGAACAGGGACTGCTCCATATAGTCGGTTCTTGTTGGAACCTTGGCATCGAAAATTCGCTGCATGATATTCTCCATCAATGAAGCATCATTGTCTGCGATAGGCAGATAGACGCCCAACTTCTTGCGTATCTCTTCTTGTTTCTTGTATAGCACATTGAGTACGATATCGTCCACGGGATTGTTCTTGGCATGAAGCGTGGATATAAGGACAGAATCGGCAGTTTGTCCGAAACGGTCGATACGGCCATTACGTTGTTCCATGCGGTTTGGGTTCCAAGGAAGATCGTAATGGATGACAGCTTCAAAACCTTGCTGCAAGTTGACACCTTCTGAGAGGCAGTCGGTACAAACCAATACGTGGCGGTCTTCCTGTGCCAAGGCGTCAATCTTCATCTTGCGCTCCTCATCAGCCAAACGGCTGGTAACCACACCCACAACCACCTTCTTGAACTTTTTGTTGCTTGCGAGCTGGTCTGTGATATATTTGCCAACATACTCAGCTGTTTGGATATACTGGCAGAATACGATAGGGTTCATGCCACTGTCAAGAGAGAACTTCACGATGTCAAGAGCCTGTTTCACCTTTTCGTCACCATCCGTTTTCTTGATGTGTTCCAACTGCTTGATAAAGCTATGGAACTCTTTCTTATCTGTAGCACTGGTTGTTTCTAATGCTTCAGGAACTATATCGTCGGCATTCAACAAATCCTTCAGAGGATTATTGAATATATATACCTGCTCGGAATCGTCTTCTGTATTTGCTGATGACGAATCTTCTCTCTTGTCTATCTTGTTTTGCAACATGCTGATACCGGCATCAGGACTTGACATTACTCCACGCATCAAGGCCAGGAGATCCCAGTAGATATAGCGCTGTTTGCGTTTGTCTGCTCCCGATACCTTCTGGATGCCATGTTTTACATATTCTATCAGATGCCCCAACAAATTGCGATAATCTGGAGTAAAGGAGTATTCATCCTTGTCGATTCGGACACGCTCAGGGAAGACAATTTCATTGCCTAGATACTGCTTGATGTCGGCACGACGGCGTTGTACGAAGTAATGGGACAGTTCCTCGCGCTCTGTAGCGGTTTGAAGCTGGAAGTTCTCGAACTTAGGATTCAATAATCCGATAAGGGACTGAAACTCTTCGCTTTGACCGCTATGAGGAGTAGCTGTCAGCAAGACCAGTTGCTGCTCAGGTTTATTGGCCAAGTCGCTTAACAAGCGATAGCGCTGTTGCTGGTATTTGTTGGCACCAGTTGGCTTGGCGCAAGTATGGGCCTCATCGACTATCACAAAATCAGGGCAATGGTCAAGGAAGATGTTACGCTTATTGCCTTGTTTCACATAATCAATGGAAATAACCTGGTATGGGATATCACGGAACACATTCTGATCTGGACGCAGTTTTTTCTCCAAACGGCTGATGGTAGAAGAACGGATAATCTCTGCATCCAAGCCAAATTTGTCCTTGATTTCATTTTGCCACTGCTCGCAAAGATGTGGCAAGCATACTACCGCGAAACGATTAATTTCGTGGCGGTCGAGTAATTCCTTGGCAATCAATAATGATTCCAGGGTTTTTCCAATACCAACGTCATCAGAGATGAGCAGTCTGATCTTTTCTTGTTTGAGTGCAAGAATCAGCGGAACCATCTGATATGGACGTGGCTCGAAAGATAGCTTTCCAAGACACTGGAATGGACCAGCTATATCTCTGAACGATAAACGGCAAGCGTTATAAAGCACCTTTGCAGATGCCTTATAACTATTTTTTCCGATATCATCAGCTGTAGGCCGACGAAAATTGTAGGACTGAATGTTTAGTTCATCCCCATAGAGAGGAAGGTAGAGACCGATGGTTTCGGCATCTGTACCTCCTAATGGTTTTATCATCACAAGTTCGTCCTCTCCTGATTGCTGAACAACCCAAGGACGATTTCTGAATTCTATCAGTGTACCAGTCTTGTAATCCATATCGTTTATTTTACCGGGGTGAATATATCAGAGTATTCGCGGATGAAGTCTGCCAATGGTGTGGCATAATGCCAAGCCAAAACCACGAAACCAGCGTCTTCGAGTACTTCCCGTTTCTCTCTGTCATCCTCTTGTATTCCAGAACGGTCGTGTGGCGTTCCGTCGCAGAAGACTACAATGCGCTCGCCATACATGAAGTCGGGCTGTACGTAATATTCTTCCGGGAACATCGGCTGTGCCTTGTCTGGCAAGCGCAAGTGATGGTCGTAAAGATACTTCAAAAACTCATATTCTGTAGAGCTGTTGTGGTCTCTTGCGGCTTCCAACGCAGCATACTGCTCGTCGTAACCAAGGGATTGCCCTGCATGGTGGGTCTCTACTTTAGCTTCTTGCATCAACTTCAATGTTCTATATATCAGTCTGATATCTATCTGCTGATGATATGGCTGATTATAGTAGTTGAGCAGATTAGAATAATCGGCAGGTGTCAATTCATTGATCTCATCCTGTGTCAATTCCGGTTTGTTGAAACAAATCTCGTATGCTCTTTTTACGACATTCCTATAGGCTTCCGGCTCATGCACGAGACGGCTAAGCACCCCCAAAGAACCCTCTGCATTTTCATAGATGAGGATATTTGGGATTGCTCCTTCTCCCATCACTTCTGCGCCCATTTCGCTTCCTTCTATTTGGAAGACATCCTCAATGGCCTGCTTGAAGGCATAGAGGAAGGTGCGGACAGCTTCTTTCCGGTCTAAAAGCAATGCTTCAAGCGGTTGGATATAGATGGCGTTGGCAGTCGTTTCCGTGAAGAGCTTGACAAACTTGGTTCTGTCTGCCTCTTCTGGATTCTTGTCTGCTTCTTCTTGTATGCGTGCAAGGCGTTCATTGCTTATCCAATCGCCAGTCTTTGTGTCGAAAGCAAACCCATTGGCATTATCATCGTTACGTGATTCCAATATATAGGTAAGTCGGCATGAAGGAATGTAGCGAATATTTGCCAAATGCTCGCCATGAGGCGACTTCAATTCACACTCGCTGATAGCCCTTGGATCATCACTCGCAAAGTAGGTCTTTGTCTTATAGAACTTGCGAGAACGCTCCTCCTCATGACAAGTAATCTTTTCCGCTTCTACCGCCACCATATCTTGAGCTTCAATACACATGCCCGGGATGAGTTTGGCCACACCATCAAGAGACTCCCCAGTGATGATGTCGGTATGATGGATAGTATTCTCCTCGTCTTTATATACAACCCCCGTCTTAGGATTGTAGAAAAACTTGTGAGGAATCACCTCTGATAGTATCTGCATTCTGCTGATACGAAATTTACCCCCATTATTGTATATGATGTTTTGTGGCCCAAATTCTCTTAGTGCGAGGCGCTTTGGACGACTTAGACATTCTACTTTGTCCGACTTGTATTGTAGCAGGGCACGTTGTGGCAACTTGGTAAAGTTATAACCAGGCAAGAAACCTTCGCTGGCAAGGTAACGATATGGATAGAATTCGTTTTCTTCTTTATTCTTACCTTGGTTAACTCCCAACAGCATATCTCGGAGACTTTCACCACGCAACTGCTTGATATGAGCTTCACGTTTCTCCTTGGAGTTTTCGCCATAGATGCGGTTATTGATGACACGACTAGCTTCTTCTATCTGAGTTTGGGCTTGCTTGTAGAGAGAACGCCAGCGGTTGAGTGCCTTGTCGAAATCATACTCATAGTTGGCGAGGATATTATCCAGCCAATGCTCGGTGAACCAGATGGGGTGTTCTGTTTCCATCCGGTCTTTCAGGAAGGAATCATTCATGATTTGTCTGAAAACCGACTTTACCTGCTCCTTGCGCTCTGGAGATAATTGCAGGGCAACACGAACCTCATCCTTTAAAGTGATGTTATTGATGTCGTTACAATCTACCAATTCCTTGATGCCATCAGAAAGCTCAGTAATAGGGCACAATGAGAGAATGGTGGAATGGAGGTGAGTGCGGAAGAGTTCTTCATTCACCAATTCCATTCGTGGAGCCTTCACTTCACCTTTGACCATCTTTTCAGGATGGGCCAAGTAATAATTCTCGTGTGAGTTGCGTGGTCGGCAATAGGTATAAACCAATGCAGCTTGTCCGCTTCGCCCCGCACGCCCTGCTCGCTGGGTATAATTAGCTGGAGTTGGGGGCACATTGCGCATACCGACAACAGATAAATCCTTGATGTCGATACCTAACTCCATCGTAGGAGAACAGTAGAGAATTGGAAACTTACCTTCTCGGAATTCTCGTTCTCTATTTTCACGATCTTCCTTGGAAACCTGTCCTGTATGGTCTTTGGCCTCCAGGCATACGTCTTTGAGAGGAATGCTTTGATAGAACTGCTGGAAGTAATGGTTCGGTTCTTTATCAAGCCATTTACCTCCCTCTAAAATGCGATGGCGTACCAAGTCGCGACGTATATGCTGCTTGTCACCTTCTTGCCATAGAATACAACCATAGTCGAGTTGGTAGGTTCCATTTTCATGTATGATGTAGTTGGACAAAGCTTCAAATAGGCTTATCACATAATGCGTGTAGTCATCTTCGTTGTTGATAGTACGTCCCGTGTTCTTCTCTATATAGTCGCGAATAAAGATACCAAGCTTACTTCTATAGCCTCCACTTTCCAGATTATAGGCATTGCGTCTGCGAGGTCTGATGACAAACAACTCGTTTGCTTCGTCAATAGTGTCGCTCTCATCAAGAGTCCATGGGGCTTTCAGATTTTCTCTTACGGCCTTGCTGGTATCTTTTACGGCTTGGATCGTTCTCTCGCTGCTATATATGCAAAGTTTGTGGCGCAGGTGGTCGAGGATTTGAGTAATGAATTCTTCTTTTTGCTCATCATCCAATCCTTCCAACTCGGGTATATCGTATAGCCGTTCTGAATTGTTCTCACCTGTAATCTCATCATGAAGATATTTGTAGCCGATGTTCAGCAATGCACAATCTTCAAGATTGGGCATTATCACAGTCCAGTTGCCGGCAAGGTCATCATAGATGATGGTGGAGAGATAACGTTCCATGATATTCTTTATATCATTGGCACGTTTGCCCCGAAGTTTTTGTGGTTTTGCATAATAGTCATCCACTTCGAGATGAAGATTATCCAGCACCATTCTAGCAATCTTGGTATTGTCTATAGGCTCTGTGGCATTTTTGATTGCATTCCAGATGGCTGAGCGTATTTTGCCAATGCGGATAAAGTCATTGAAATGACCTGCTTGCAATGCGGCATCCTGGCGAGCATCGACAAAGGTTAATACTTTTCTGTCGTTTTGCTCAATACCCATTTTCTGCATAAGGATAATATCCTCGTATGACAATACGGTAGTGGCAGTACTTCTACCTTCACCACCGATTCTTGACAATTTTGAATATTCTGATTGCTTACCTTTGTAAACCACACGAGCTGTTGGGTCGTACATGAGTGGAGATGGTACGAAAATAGCCTCCATGAACCCCATGCTATCGAGTGGCTCGGTTGGAGTGTAAGTACCAGATTGAGTTACATAGACCTTTTTCGGAATACGTGCCTCGTATGTTTTCTTCAGCTTTCGTACTCCCTTTTTATTTGTAGTGTACCAATCTGATGGAATTTCCTCAGAATTTACATCAAGGATATAATCATTTATATTTTCTCCCCTGTGAGGTAGGATGATGTAGCCATCATTGATATCGCTATCGCCATCACCCGATGCATAGCCATCGAAGCTTCTTGGCATGATCTGACTGCCATTGATTTTGACGACATAGAATTCGTGACCACTTAAACGACTGAACACGACGGGATAGTACATGACTTTTTTGTTGCCATGTGATAGTTCATCACAATAGAGCTTTTCTTCTACTGTGATTTGACGATTGTCTTGTTCGCCTATTGTAAGATATACGTTTCCTGTTTGAGGAATGAACTGGTGAACTTTAAATGGAAGTATCGATACACCTTTCTGCTGGTTCAGGATATTGCACCAGTTAAGAACTTCTACGATATGCTTCTGGCACTTATCTTCTTCCTCTCCAGTTCTTATACTCAGTTGCTTAGCCATATCCTCTATTGATATAGGCTTTCCTCTGAAATATTTGTTTTCTTTACTATTATAGGCTAGTGCAACACTTTGCTCTATCCAAATGGCAGTAGGATATTTTATAGCAGTATGAATATCTGCAGAATGCGGAACAGGATTGTTGATGCATATACGCAACTCTCCATCCGTAGGTTCATCGTCTGACAATCCTATGGCAAGAGTTTCGTCTATTACTTGTTCTTTTGAGTATGAACTACCGAAGATACATGATGCAACTTCAGCAACTTTTTCTCTTTGTTGGCTGTAAGTCATACTATCATCAGCTACCATTGTGGCTGATGTTCCGAAACAAAGTACTCGCCCAGTGGCCAAAGATTTGATTCTGCGTATCAAGAAAGACACATCGCTTCCTTGCATTCCACGATAAGTATGCAATTCATCGAATACGAGGAAATGGAGGTTTTCCAAGAAACACTTGCGCAAATCTTCTTCTTTGCCAGCACGAGTCATGAGCAATTCCAACATCATATAGTTGGTTAATATGATGTTGGGAGGCGTCTGCTGTATCTTTCCGCGCGCTTCTTCGTTTTCCTGTCCTGTGTATTTGCCAAAAGTGAATGGACACGGATGGCCTGTCCGCTCCTCATATTCTGCTTTATACCGGCTCAATTCCTCAGCTTGAGAGTTGATAAGGGCATTCATTGGATAGACTATGATAGCAATCGTCTTATCCTTGCATGCCTCATCATGAAGTAGAATATAATTGAACACGGTAGCCATAAAGGTTCGTGATTTTCCGGAACCTGTGCCAGAAGTCACAATAAATTCTTTGTCTTGACAGCCTAACTCTATAGCATCTTGCTGATGCTTATAAAAAGGCTTGTCGAAGAAATATTCCAAGTCTTTATGGATAGGGAGGCCCTTGGCAATAAGCTCCTTTACGCCTATCCCCTGCTTGAAGTTTGGATTGAATTGAATCAAAGCCTTTCGCCACAGCTTTTCATTTTTGATAGACTCGCTGACCTCGTCCTTGATTCGTTCATCTTTTATGGCAACAAAGCTCTGAAGATAACTTTTGTAGCTACCCTTCAAGCTTTCATATAATTCTATTATATTCATAGATGTTTGTCTTTTAAACAACTACAAAGATAGCTTTTATATTTGAGAACGGGACATATATATTAAAGAAAAATGTATTCTCTTCGTGAAATTGCTCTTTTTCTGATCAATAGAGTACTTGTTTGGGGGGAATATGGGCAACGTTACTTGCTCTAACCAGATGGTCATCGTTATCATCTAAAGAGTACGACTGACACTGATAGCCATAGGACGTATATATAAAATCCTTAAGACTTTCAGCAACCGACCTAAACCAATATAGAAACACGTGGTCTATTTGCCGCAAAATACAAAAATCCTAACCACTTATTATCAAGTAGTTAGGATTCTTATTGGTGCGCCTGACAGGACTCGAACCTGCACGTCGGGAGACACCAGATCCTAAGTCTGGCGCGTCTACCAATTCCGCCACAAGCGCATTCGCGGGTGCAAAGTTAGCTATATTTTTTGACTTTAAAGAATTATGCAAGAGGTAAATTAAAGCACAATTTGCCAACAAAGGGACAAAAACCTCGCGGAAGGGGGAGATAATACGGAAAAAAAACGTAACTTTGCCCCTCGTTTTAGCGGCCACGCCCGATATGCAACAGGGCAGAGAACCATCAGGTAGCCACACAGGGCAAAGATTCGCCAGGTAGCCACAAGGTAGCGAGCCAACAGGCACCCTCGCCCCCACCCCACTCGGATGATCGCACAAGGACGGGCCGTCATAATGTAGTCAACATGATTCTAACAAAACAACTATTCCTCTCCATCGCCATCCTCCTGGCCTCCCACCTCTCATTGTCAGCGCAATCGGACGCGTGGAGACCGTCAGAACACTATACGAACATGGTAACACAATTTGAGAACCGCAACGATATCGACACCTCCACCATCGTCATGCTGGGCAATAGCCTGACCGAGTTTGGAGGCGACTGGAGCGAAAAACTGGGAAGGCCCGGCATCGTCAACTACGGCATCATGGGCGACAACACCCAGGGAATGCTCCGCCGACTCTATCAGATCACACCCCACCACCCGAAGGCTATCTTTCTGATGGTCGGCACCAACAACGTGACGGGAGAAGAGACCGACGAGGAAATCTTCGAGAAATGCCGCAGCGTGATCGACGCCATCCGCACGCAGACCCCTCAGACGCGTCTCCTGGTGCAGAGCCTGCTGCCCGTGAACTTGGAGGTGAAGTTGTGGAAGATACTGGAGGGACAGGAGGCGAAGATCGTCGATATCAACCACCGGTTGCAGGACTACTGCGAGCGGCAACAGCTGACCTTCATCAACCTCCACCCGCTCTTCACTACCGAGGACGGACTCACCATGCGGGCAGACCTTACCACAGACGGACTCCACATCAACGAGGCGGGCTACCGCATCTGGGCCTGCGTCCTGCAGCCCTATTTGGAGGAAATTCTCACTGCTCAATAAGCGAAGAATACCCACTACTTTCGATCGTTAGGTTGGCAAACACATTCTTGCCGCTGTGAGCTGAGACACCATACCCGCTACCTTGGCAGTGATAGTCAGGGCCCCAAAAACCCTGTCTCCGCGTATCCCCTACGTATCAACCATGTATCAACCACGTATCATCCTCCCTTCGAACAAATATCGTTTACGTATCGTTTCCGTATTGTTTCCGCTTCCGGAAGCGAGAACGATAGGAGGACGATAGGAGAACGATACGGGATTGATACGGGATCAATACGGGATCAATACGGGATCGATACGAGAATGATACGAGACGACTCCCAACTGAGGTTTTTAACAAGATATTTAACTTTTTCATCAATATTTCTTTGCATTATATTTTACATTTTGTTTACTCGCTACGCCCCATCTTTCATGCAAAGATGACTGACACATCAATAGTCAAGGCGCAGCAACTATACAAAGATAATCCCACACCCTGCCAAATGCAAGACGATTAGCATGAATTAACGACCCATTAACTTTTTCTCCGTATCCATTTAACAAAGGCCGCATCAGCCAAAAACTGTCCATTACTGCCTTTTTCCATATTCTCCCCTACAATTCTGCCCAAAAGCAAGCTGACACTTCCGACGACGCCTGCCGTCACGACATGCACCTCATGGCGGATTCAAACCGCAAACAAACACAACAAATAAAAGAGAAATATTTTTGCCATTTTAACAAAAACGCACAGTACAAGTTCACCAAGTGAGTTTCGAAACGTTCCACTTGCAAAGATTGATTTTTTGTCTCTTGCAACACTTGGGATCGACTTTGAATGTAGGGGGAGATAAAGAAAAAAAGAGTTATGCTAAGCACAACTCTCCTTAAATGTAGCGGGAGGGGGTCACGATCCCTCGACCTCCGGATTATGAATCCGACGCTCTAACCAGCTGAGCTATCCCGCCAACATTGCTTCTATCTTGCTCACCCTAGTGGATGATTTTCAAAAGCGAGTGCAAAGTTACGAAGAAAAAACGAACCGTCCAAATTTTCCGCATGATTTTTTATCCAAGAAGCCATTTTTGTTGTTTTTGCCGCCCTCAGAGAAGCACAAAAGCACCCCTTTCGAGGGTTTCGCCATCCCGAACGCATCCCGAGACCATCCCG
>ERZ1106943.251-NODE-251-length-75069-cov-8.941718_pt1 | contig 75069 bp, 52 predicted proteins | sample MGYA00403671_ERZ1106943 | MGnify/ENA primary metagenome ERZ1106943 (study PRJEB35170, sample SAMEA104062427) | human gut metagenome | biome: human gut; feature: human-associated habitat; material: faeces | place: Denmark | collected 2012-06-14 ...
TTTCAGTTGTTTGTGCCGTTCCTCTGAATTGCGGGTGCAAAGGTACGCCCTTTTTCATTACCATGCAAGTTTTTTACCACTTTTTTATGTTATAAAACATGTTTTATTTCTCAACCACCAATTACTCACCACTTTATCTATTTCAAAAAAATGTGTTCAAAATGCACTATAATCAGCGCGAATGGATTATTCCCGTCCTACTATGCCGGAAATACGCAAAATGTATCTCTAATAATGTGAAAAGAAAGGAGGCCGCACTGATGCGCGGCCTCCATATAAAGAAGGAATTACGTACCGATTAGTCTACCCAGAGATAATTCTGACCAACTTCCTCGTTATAAATAAGTTGCTGGCTAGGAATTGGATACGAGTAATATTGTGGTTTGAATACACGCTTGAGTGTCGGCCAGTTGATATTACCGTTGATATATCCGTTGGTGTTGGCGACCTGAACAGGGCTACCAGTGATGTTGGCACCGAGGAGAATGTTCGGGTTCTTGGTCTGGTCGAGTTTGTCAAGCTGATGCCAGCGGATAAGGTCCCAATAGCGGAAGTCGTTGTCCATGATAAGTTCGCAACGACGGCAACGACGAACCTCCCAGATGAGACTGCTGACATTCATATTGTTGGCGGGGTCGTTCATGCCTGACAGAGAGGCAACGGTCTGAGCGGGCAGTTCGGCACGCTTGTACAGAAGGTTGAGGGTCTTGTCGAGGTCGGAGTCGGTAAGCGTACCGAGTTCAGCCTTGGCTTCGGCGTTCTCAAGAAGGATTACCGAATACCAGTAGATAGGCGCACAGACGATGTTACGGACAGTACGACGGTCATCCAAATTGTCGGCAACGTTGTCGTACTTGCTGACACCGTAACCGGTCGCCGAGGTCATACCGGAGGCTCCGGCACGGTCGCCAGTAAGACCGGTGTAGTAGATGAATGGGTCGGTGGTCATGGCGAGACGGTTGTCGCGTACATCAAGAAGTTTCTGAATCGAGAAAATCTTGTTGGCCTCGTCCCATTCACCGACGTCGCTCTTGTTCATCGAGGTGAGGGCAAGGGGCTTGCCGTCCTTGAATAAGTATGCATCAAAAGCGTCTTTGGTGATACCGTTGATGGGAGTGGTACCGCAAGTGTAGTCGGCAACACAGTTCATGATGATGTCCTTGGCATAGCCGCGGAAAAGAATCATCTCGGGGTTGTTAACCATAGCGGGAACAGCGGTAGCCTCAGTGTAGAAGGCCTGATAGTTGGCGCGATACTGCTCAGAGAGATGGTAGCGGCCCGAGTTGATAAGATAGTCGGAAGCCTTGGCCGATTCCTCGAGGAGTTTCTTGGCGCGTGCTGCATCGGGATCCAGACCGTTCTCTGCCTTTGTACAATATTTGCGGAAGGTACCCTCGCAGAGGCACATGTACGACTTCATTGCATAGGCAAGGTCGCGTGACCAGTACTGGGTGTTCTTGTTTGTAGTGATATTATTGCATGCATAGTCGAGATCTTCGAGAATCTTGTCAAAGACATAGTCACGACTCTCGCGTTTGCCATAAAGAATATCATTGTCGCTAAGGTTGAGGGCATGCTCGATGAAGTTACAGTCACCGTAACGGCGAACGAGCAGATACTGCTGATAAGCGCGGCACATGCGTGCTATACCCAGCCAGTTGGCCTTGACATCAGCATCAAGGGTAGAACCAGCAAGACCATCGATAATGGTAGCCGAGTGACGGAGGTTAATATAAGGGCTTGTATAACTTGCCGAAGTCGAAGGAATACTGGTGAATTTCCAGTCAGTGAAATTTGAAGTACACTGGTCATCAGTAAGTGTGTTGAAGTAGAACTCACCGTAATTCGCTCCACTGGCATAGCCGGTGAAATACTGCAACATCTCGTCGACCTGCAGTTTTACATTGTCTTCATTGTTCCAGTACTCTGGGTTGTCTGTCTCCCTATCGAGAGGATAGCGGTTGTCATCCAGGAAATCGTCACACGAAGTGAACGCGAGTCCGCTGACGAGAAGAGCACCGATTAATATTGATTTTTTCATGATGAAATGGTATTTACGATTATAAAAATGCCTTATCCGTTAGAATGTAACCTGCAGACCGAACGAGAATGTACGGGGCATAGGAGTTACACGTCCGAAAGTCTCGTTTACATTGGCACTGGTGTTATAGTACGAAGCATTGTGGCTTGAACCGATCTCGGGGTCAATGCCGGTGCCCTTCATGCCGTTGTGGAGCATGCAGAGGTTCTCGACTGTGAAATAGAGACGGGCGCGCTGAATGAGTGCCTTCTGAGTGAGGACGGTAGGAATGGTATAGCCGATGGTCAACTGTTTGAAGCGCAGATAGGACATATCCTGCAGATATTTGCTCTGGGGATAGAAGTTGTAACGACCCATTGCAAGTCCCGAAACTTTACCACTGCCTGCAGCACCGGGATAAAGTGCGGGGAAATCGTTGCTCTGGCTGATGTCGTAGCCTGTAACCTGACCTGCCTCGTTATAGAGAATCTTGTTGTAGGAGTTCTGGTTGTCATATGTACAGTCAGCACCACGTGTCAGAGGCATAACGAAAGCGGAGCATGACCAGTAGTCGCGTTTGCCCACACCCTGGAAGTACATGTCGATATCGAATCCTTTCCAGGCAGCGCCCAGACGGAACGAATATTCGTAGCGGGGCATCGAGTTACCAATCTTCTTGAGGTCACCGTGGTTCTTTTCGGAACCTGCGGGATACATACCCTTTGAACGGTCGTTGGGATCCTTGTAGAGGTCGCGACGGTTTTCCCACAGCCAGTCGGTATCAGCACGGTAACCGCCATCGATAACACCGTTGCCGTCGAGGTCCTTGAACTTGACATCGCCAGGGCCAAATACGAACGAACCGTTCTGCAGGAAGGTCTGGTCAGGCAGTTTGCCGCCAGCCTCAGTAGTATAGTCAAGTTCGAAGGTACCGGGCTTGCAGTCGTCAGTTGTGAAGTAACGGTCTGTCTCGAAGCCCCAGATGGCACCGTATTCAGCACCACTGTAGAAAGTATTGATCATCATGTCATCGTTGCGGTATTTGACAACTTTGGTCTTACCGTCGTAGATGTTGAAGTTGGCATATACATCCCAGTCACCAAAACTGTGATTGTAAGCAAGACCAAGTTCCCAGCCACGTGTGCGTAACTGACCTTCGTTAACGTAAGGAGCAGAAGCGCCAAGGACGCCGGGAAGAGTCAGACCGGGAGCAAGCATGTCCTTGGTATCACGCTGGAACCAGTCGAAGTTGAGGTTGAGCGAATTGTTGAAGAAGCCAAGATCAAGACCCACGTCAACAGTCTCTACGCGTTCCCAACTGAGGGTTGAGGAAACAAGGGTAGGAGTGCTGGAATATTTGGTAGGATTGGTAGCGCCACCCTGCAGCCAATAATAGTTGGATGGACCGGCTATAGTAGAGATGAACATATTGGAGCCGATAGCCTCGTTACCGATCTGACCCCAGGATGCACGGACCTTACCATTGCTGACATACTTGGCTGCTTCGCTTGCCTTGAAGTAGTTTTCCTCAGAGAAGCGGTAGCCCAACGAACCGGAGGGGAAGAATGCCCACTGGTCGTTAGCGGGGAATCGTGATGAACCGTCATAACGGCCGTTGAACTCGAAGAGGTAGATACCCTTGTAGTCAAAGTTGACACGGCCGAAGAAACCTGCTGTAGCACGGTGTCCCAGACTGTTGGTAATTGTCATGTCTGTACCGCTCTCACCACCGTCGGTTAGATTCAAGACAGGTAGATTGACATCAAGCAGATTGGCACGGGTAGCCCCAAAAGTATTGTCATTGTACTCTTCGGCTGTACCACCGACCATAACTTTCAGGTTGTAGTCGTTTGCGAATGTATTGGCATATGTAGCGTAGACGTTGGTTGTCCAGAGTACTGAACGCATGTTGCTCTGCGATGCCTGAGTTTTGCTCGAGATACTTGCGGGAGAAAGGCTGGTGTTGCTCCAGTTGTTCCATGCGTAAACAGGAAGATTGTACGACTTAGAGTTGTAGTTCTGAATATCGTAGGTGTAATCTGCATGGAGGGTGAGGCCCTTCACGATATCAGCGTCAATGTAGGCCTGAATCTTGGTATCGCTGGCCCAGTCCTGGAATTTACCGCCATCGGTACGGCCGGCAATAGTCTTATAGTAGTAGTTCTTGCCTTCGTATTCGCGGTAGCCGAGCGGGTTGAAGTAAGAACCCCAGCGCCACAGATAGGTGGGAGTAGCCTGACCGACGATGTTGTTGGGACCTTCGTATTCCTTGCTTGAATAGTTGAAGCGTACACCTGCGCGCAACCACTTGAAGATTTCGGTATTGACGTTGACTGCCGCGGTGTAGCGGCGCATCTTGCCGGGATTGAAGTTCTCCATTGCCTGGCGTTTGTCATAGCCGAACGATGCACGGTAGTTGGTGCGACCGCTCTGGCCCTCGAGGCTTACATTGTGCTTGTTGCTGGGAGCGGCATCGTTGTACCAGATGTCACCTACATTCCAGTCGGCATAGTAGAGGGTCTCCATAACCTTACCGGTAACGGGGTCTTTCATAATATAGTAGTCACCGACGTTGTTCTCATCGACATAGGGACGGAGAGCACCGGTGCCACGGGGCTTGCCGTTCTGCTGCTGCCATTTCTCGGCATAGGGGAGAAGGTTGGTGAAGTGCATGCCGAAGAGTTCGGTATCACCGCCCGAACGCTTCTGCTGGTCAATCATGGCGCGCAACTGGGTGGGAACGTCAGAATACTTGGGCAGGGTGGTAGGACCGGTCCAGCCGAAGTTGTTGGTGTATTTAACCGACACGCGATCCTTAGTGGAAGGAGACTTGGTGGTGATGAGGATTACACCGAATGCAGCGCGTGTACCGTAGATAGCCGAAGAAGATGCGTCCTTGAGCACGCTGATTTCCTGGATATCGTCGGGATTTACAAAACTGAGGTCGTCAACGGGGACACCGTCAACAACGATAAGAGGATTGGAGGTCTGGCTGTTCGAAAGTGTACCGGCACCGCGGATACGCATTGTGGCGTTGCCGGACGATGTGATGTCACCGTTGCTGGAGGTAATGGTGAGACCGGGAACAGCACCCTGGAGGGCCTTGGTGACATCGGTCTGGGGACGCCCGTCCATTGTGCGTGCCACGTCAACAGTGGCGACGGCGCCTGTCAGGTTAGCGCGCTTCTGCGAACCGTAACCGACAACCACGAGCTGGTCGAGGACTTCGGTGGTGGGCTGCAGGTAGACCATCATGCCCTGAGCGGCCTTGACAGTTGTCGGCTTGTAGCCTACATAACTTACAGTCACCTGCTGTCCGGGAGCGGCATTGATGGTGAAGTTACCGAAAGCGTCCGTGCTGACACCCTTGGAATTACCCTTGGTTGTAACACTGGCACCAATGACCGGCTCATTGTTCTCATCGAAGACTGTACCTTTGATGGCGACAGCCTGACTTTGCGATTGGGGTTCGGGATTAGCAGCGGCCCACACCTGTGCGCCGAAGGGCATTCCGCACGTCAACAACAGAGTCACTAAAAGATGTTTTCTCATAAGGTTGGAGTGTTGAATTGTTATTTTGGGCAGCAGCCGGAGCGGCCGCCCGGGGTTAATTGATTGGTGAAATTTCTTAGTCAGATAAATAAGCCAACAAGGTTTAGGTTAGTTACAAGCTTAATATTCTTTATATCGGTCTTTTAGGATTTATATAGATTTAGAGTTCTGTGTAAATGTTAACATTAGTTTCGTAAAACTTCCGCTAAATTAATTAACTTTTTCTAAACTGAATAATTTTACACGAATTTTAACATAATTTTACACACAGAATCTTGCCTGTCGGTTATGATTGAAAAAAACGAGGCATGAATTAGCAACGTTTGATGAATTCTGTCTATCTTTGCACAACGCATGGCGCCGAAGGCCCGCACGTATGCGGATGTGCCGTTACACCTTATATTATAAAGGACATACGGACGGAAGGCGCCGATAAGACACAAGGGGAAACCTCCCCGACAAACCGAAACATGCCACATGAAACGTTTGAAATCATTAATCATCCTCGCGCTCGCCGCGCTGTTCGCGATGCCGCTTGCCGCCCAGACAACAGGCAATGAAAAGTCGTTCGGCATAAAGACCGGATACATCTCGCGCAACGAGTCGATGCTCGCCGGAATCTGGTTCAGGTATTCGTTCAGCGAGCACTTCCGCCTTGCACCCGACGCACAGGTCGCATTCCGCCATAATGACCGCGACGCACTGCAGATTGACCTCGACTGCCACGTTCCGTTCAGGTTCACTGACGGCGCCAAGGTGTCGCTGTATCCCATTGCCGGCATCAACTACTCGTCGTGGAACCGCCACCTGACACCCGAGCAGAGGGAAAGCGATGACGATGTATCCACACGCAACGGTTACTTCGGCCTGAATTTCGGCGCCGGCACCGACCTGCGTTGCTCCGAGACACTGAAACTGATGCTTGACGCGCGTTACTCGCTGGTCAAGTCGAACTCGGGCATCCAGATAAGCCTTGGCATAGGTTACATTTTTTAACGTTTCACGGTCAAATCCAACAAGTTAGTATAAGATGACTTATATCCTAGGCATAGAGTCGTCATGCGATGACACAAGCGCCGCCGTCATCGGCGACGGACTTCTGCTGAGCAATGTAATAGCCTCGCAGAGTGTCCATGAGGAATATGGCGGCGTGGTTCCCGAACTGGCGTCACGCGCCCACCAGCAGAACATAGTTCCCGTGGTCGACACGGCCATCAAGCGTGCGGGCATCAGGCCCGAGGACCTTTCGGCCATAGCGTTCACGCGCGGCCCGGGCCTGCTTGGCTCGCTGCTCGTCGGCACATCGTTCGCCAAGGGCCTGTCGCTCGGGCTGAAGAAGCCGATCGTGTCGGTGAACCACCTGCACGGCCACGTGCTGAGTCACTTCATCCGCCGCGTGCCTGAGGACGAGGTTCCGGAATTCCCGTTCCTATGCCTGCTGATTTCGGGAGGCAACTCCCAGCTGGTGCTCGTCCGCTCGTACAGGGACATGGAGATTCTCGGCCAGACCATCGACGACGCCGCCGGCGAGGCTTTCGATAAGTGCGCCAAGGTGATGGGCCTCCCCTACCCCGGCGGCCCCCACATCGACCGCCTGGCAGCCGAGGGCGACCCGAAACGCTTCAGGTTCTCGAAACCCCACATCCCGGGGCTGAACTACAGTTTCTCGGGACTGAAGACCTCGTTCCTGTACACACTGCGCGACGCTGTAAAGACCGATCCGGATTTCGTGAAGAACAACATGCCCGACCTGGCGGCATCGCTGCAGCGGGCCATCATCGAGACTCTGCTCGACAAACTCGACAAGGCCGTGAAACAGACCGGCGTCAGAACCGTGGCCATCGGCGGAGGCGTCTCGGCCAACTCGGGCGTCCGCGCCGCCGTCGCCGAATATTGCCAGCGCCGCGGCCTGAAGGCATTCATCCCCGAACGCGCGTTCACCACAGACAATGCGGCGATGGTCGCCATCGCCGGTTACTTCAAGTATCTCGACAAGGATTTCTGCCGCTATGACGAGGTGCCTTTCGCACGCGTAACGGTCTGACGAATTTTTCCGGAAATCAAAAAATGACAGTCAACATCATAATCATAGGCGACGAAATCCTGCTTGGACGTGTCACCGACACCAATTCGGGCGCCATATCCCGCGCCCTTGACCCGCTCGGGTTCAGAACGGGGCGCATACTCACCATAGGCGACGACGGCGAAGAGATACGCCGGGCCGTCGAGGCATCGCTGGCCGAGGCCGACCTCACCATTACCACCGGAGGACTCGGCCCGACAAAGGATGACATCACCAAACACACCCTGCTCGAAGTGTTCGGCGGAGAGATGCGCATGGACCCCGAGGTCACGGCCAACATACACGAGATTTTCAACCGCAAGGGCCTGCGCATGAACGCGCTGACCGAGGGACAGGCCCTGGTGCCGACCTCATGCCGCGTAATCCAGAACCGGCTCGGTACTGCCCCCGTCATGTGGTTCGAGCGCGACGGACGCGTACTGATTTCGATGCCGGGCGTTCCTTTCGAGACCGAAGGAATGCTGAGGATGTCGGTTGTCGGCGAGATTGCCGCGCACTTCTGCTCCGACAGCGCCATCACCCACCGAACCTGTGTCGTCAACGGCATCAGCGAGAGCGCACTCGCCGAGAAACTAACTGACTTCGAGGACTCGCTGGGCAAGGATTTCCATCTGGCCTACCTGCCGGACTCGCCTCTGATAACGCTGCGTCTTGACGCAAAGGGCAACGACAGAAAGACTCTGGAGGCTGAGGCTGACCGGGTCTTCGGCGAACTCAGGGACTGCCTCGGCGGACTGATGCTGTGTGACCACGCTGCGACCGCAGCTGAGATTCTTCTCGAGCGCCTGCGTGCGCGCGGCCTGACTTTCACCTCGGCCGAGAGTTGCACCGGAGGCAACATCGCCCACTCCGTGACCATGATTGCCGGATGTTCTGACGTGATGATGGGCGGCGTGGTTTCCTACGCCAACGAGGTAAAAATAAATATACTTGGAGTCAGGCCCGAAACACTTGACGCTCACGGCGCGGTTTCGGAGGAAGTTGTCCGCCAGATGGTTGCTGGCGCCATGCGTGCCACAGGCGCGACTACCGCGGTTGCCACATCAGGCATCGCGGGTCCCGGCGGAGGCTCTGAGGAGAAACCTGTCGGAACCGTCTGGATTGCCACAGCCACGCCCGAAGGCATCGAGGCAAACTGCTACCGTTTCCCCGGCGACCGTGCCCGCGTCATCACGCGAGCCACGACCACAGCGTTGCTCGACCTGGTGAAACGTCTCTGATTCTTTTCAATCGGCTATCATCCTCAGGAAAGCGTCCTCGTCAATGATGGGGATGCCGAGTTTCTGCGCCTTCTCGAGTTTGGCTGGTCCCATGTTCTCGCCGGCTAGGACAAAGTCGGTCTTCCTGGATATCGAGCCCACGTTCTTGCCGCCGTTGCGCTCTATCATCTCTTTGTACTGGTCACGCGAATGATGGGTGAATACACCCGAAATAACTATCGACTTCCCGGCCAGGCGGTCGGTCCGCCCTTCATCGGACTCCTCCGGAAGTTCCATCTGCACCCCGGCTCGGCGCAGACGCTCCACGATCTCACGGTTGGACGGCGCGGCGAAATAGTCGATTATCGAGGCGGCGATGCGGGGGCCTACGTCCTCGATGGCCTCAAGTTCACCGGCAGACATTGACATCAGGCGGTCGATCGAGCGGACCGACCTTGCGATGCGCTTGGCCGTAGTCTCGCCGACGAAGGGGATGGACAGCGCGTACAGTACACGGTCGAACGGCACCGCGAGGCTGGCCTTCAGGCCGTCGAGTATGCGGTCTGCCGATTTCTCGCCGAAACGGTCGAGCACGATCAGGTCCTCGCGCCTGAGGTCATACAGGTCGCCGATGTTCTTGACCAGACCGGTGGAGAAGAGGACCTCGGAGGTTTCCTCGCCGATGCCGTCTATGTCCATCATGCGCCGGCCCACGAAATGCTCCACGCGTCCTGTTATCTGTGGCTGGCAGCCCCATTTGTTGGGGCACATCCAGGCGGCCTCCCCCTCTACGCGGACAAGCGGCGTGCCGCATGCCGGACAGTGCGTGACGAATCTCACAGGCTTTGCGTCATGAAGGCGCTCGTCGACCGAGACGCCGGTTATCTTGGGAATAATCTCGCCGCCCTTCTCCACATAGAGCATGTCGCCTTCGTGAATGTCGAGGGTCCGCATGATGTCCTCGTTGTGGAGCGACGCGCGCTTCACGATGGTACCGGACAGAAGCACCGGCTCAAGGTTGGCCACGGGCGTGATGTAACCCATGCGGCCGACGTCGAAGGACACGAAACGCAGGCGCGTCGCGGCACGCTCGGCCTGGAATTTGTATGCTATCGCCCAGCGGGGCGACTTGGCGGTGAAACCGAGGTTCAGTTGCTGGCGCAGAGAGTTGACCTTGAACACCAGGCCGTCTGTCGCCACGGGAAGTTCCTTGCGCGCCTCGGCCCAGTGGCTTATGTATTGGTCGACATCTCCTATGGTCCTGAGGACCTTCATGGCGTCGGAAACCTTGAATCCCCATGAGCGTGCGGCCATCATGTTGCCGTAATGTGTGTCCGAGGGCAGGTCCTCGCCCAGAAGATAATAGAAGTAGGCGTCGAGTCCGCGTCGCGCGACTTCGGCCGGATTCTGCATCTTGAGAGTCCCCGAGGCGGCATTGCGTGGATTGGCGAAGAGCGGCTCCTCGTTGAAGGCACGCTCGGCGTTCAGCCGCTCGAACGCCTTCCATGGCAGGAGTATCTCTCCGCGTATCTCGAACATATCGGGCCACCCCTCTCCCCTGAGCGTCAGAGGAATCGACCGTATGGTCTTGACGTTTTCCGTCACGACATCGCCCACCTCGCCGTCGCCGCGCGTGACAGCCCGCACCAGACGCCCGTGCTCGTAGATGAGCGAGATGGACGTGCCGTCGAACTTCATTTCGCCTACTATGTCGACTTCCTGTCCCGCAAGAGCCTTCTCGGTTCGAGTCACCCACTCGTCGACCTCCTCGACCGAATATGTGTTGCCCAGCGAGAGCATGGGATAGACGTGGCGCACCTGCTCGAAACCCTTCGTCAGGTCCGAGCCGACGCGGTGTGTCGGCGAAAGAGGGTCGTCGTACTCTGGATTCTCGCGTTCGAGTCGCTCCAGTTCCTTGAGCATCCGGTCGAAATCGAAGTCGCTGATGATCGGCGAGTTCTCGACATAATATCTGTGGTTGTGCGCGTTGATTTCGTCACGGAGCGCATTTATGCGGGCGGCTATCGGGGATTCATTCATGACTTTGGGATTGGGTTGGTTGTAGCAGTGCAAAAGTATGATAAATTTTGCGATGGCGGTGCATAATTCGGAACAAAAATGCCGGGGATTTTGTTGTACGTTAGATATGAGCGCGAACACACGTCTGCCAATTTGTCAGTCAGACTCATTTTGGCACGGTCGTTGCTTGTAAGGATAGTCAGACCGTCAGGTCATACACCGATACAAAATACATAAACAACAAAAACATAAGAACTATGAACGTCAAACCTCTTGCAGACAGAGTAATAATCCGTCCCACAGCCGCCGAGGAAGTCACCGTCGCCGGCATCATCATCCCTGACTCGGCCAAGGAGAAACCCCTCAAAGGCACCGTGCTTGCCGTCGGTCCGGGCACCAAGGACGAACCCATGGAACTTAAAGCCGACGACACAGTCCTGTATGGCAAATACGCAGGCACCGAAGTCGAGATCGAGGGCGAGAAGGTCCTCATCATGCGCCAGAACGAAGTCCTCGCCATCCTCGGCTGAGACCGCGCACGGCATTCCGGATATTAATTAAGAATTATTACTGTACGTCGCTACATAATTAAACACAAGAAACTATGGCTAAAGAAATCAAATTCAATATCGAGGCTCGCGAAGAACTCAAGAAAGGCGTTGACACTCTCGCCGACGCCGTAAAGGTAACCCTTGGCCCCAAAGGCCGCAACGTAATCATCGACAAGAAATTCGGCGCTCCCCACATCACCAAGGACGGCGTGACCGTAGCCCGTGAGGTCGAACTCCAGGAACCCATGCAGAACATGGGCGCACAACTCGTCAAGGAGGTAGCCTCGAAGACCGGTGACGACGCCGGCGACGGCACAACCACCGCCACCGTCCTCGCCCAGGCCATCATCAACGTCGGCCTGAAGAACGTCACCGCCGGTGCAAACCCCATGGACCTCAAGCGCGGCATCGACAAGGCTGTCGCCGCCGTTGTGGCACAGATCAAGGAAATGGCCCAGCCCGTCGGCGACGACTTCAAGAAAATCGAGGATGTCGCACGAGTTTCCGCCAACAACGACGACAAGATCGGTACCCTCATCGCCGAGGCCATGAAGAAGGTCAAGAAGGAAGGCGTCATCACTGTCGACGAGGCCAAGGGCACCGAGACTACCATCGACATCGTCGAGGGAATGCAGTTCGACCGCGGCTATATCTCCCCCTACTTCGTCACCAACACCGAGAAGATGGAGTGCGAGATGGACAGCCCCTACCTGCTCATCTACGACAAGAAGATATCCAACCTCAAGGACATGCTCCCCATTCTCGAGGCCACCGCTCAGAGCGGCCGTCCCCTGCTCGTGATCGCCGAGGACGTCGACCAGGAGGCCCTCGCCACCCTCGTCGTCAACCGTCTCCGCGGCTCGCTCAAGATCTGCGCCGTCAAGGCTCCCGGCTTCGGCGACCGTCGTAAGGAGATGCTCGAGGACATCGCCATCCTCACCGGAGGCACCGTCATCTCCGAGGAGAAGGGCATGCAGCTCGCAACCGCAACACTCAACGACCTCGGACGTGCCGACAAGGTCACCGTCAACAAGGAGAACACCACCATCGTCAACGGCGCCGGCTCGAAAGAGGCCATCGCCAACCGCGTCGCTCAGATTCGCGCCCAGATAGCCCAGACAACCAGCGACTACGACCGCGAGAAACTCCAGGAGCGTCTCGCCAAACTCGCAGGCGGCGTTGCAGTCCTCCACATCGGCGCTCCCTCCGAGGTCGAGATGAAGGAGAAGAAAGACCGCGTCGACGACGCCCTTTCCGCAACACGCGCCGCCATCGCCGAAGGCATCGTCCCCGGCGGCGGTGTCGCCTACATCCGCTCGCTCAGCACTCTCGAGGCCCTAAAGGGTGCCAACGATGACGAGCAGACCGGCATCGAGATTGTCCTCCGCGCCATCGAGGAGCCCCTCCGTCAGATCGCTGCCAACGCCGGTGTCGAAGGCGCCGTAGTTGTACAGAAGGTTCGCGAAGGCAAGGATGACTTCGGCTACAACGCCCGCACCGACGTCTACGAGAACATGTACGCCGCAGGCGTCATCGATCCCGCCAAGGTTACCCGCGTCGCTCTCGAGAACGCCGCCTCAATCGCCGGCATGTTCCTCACCACCGAGTGCGTCATCGCCGACATCAAGGAAGACAATCCCGCACCCATGCCTGCTCCCGGAATGGGCGGCATGATGTAATTCTCGGACGAATTCATTAACACTTCCCTTACAGGCGCCTGCACCTTCCCGTGCGGGCGCCTGACTTTTTATAAATAAAATACCCTTGAAAAATATTTTCCCCCTAAAGTTTCGCCATTTGGGGAGAAAAGACTATTTTTGTACCCAAATACGCAAACTAACTAACCCTATAATAAAAACAACCCACATGAAACAAAAACTCTGTCTGGCAGTCGCACTGTCTTCAGTAGTGCTTCTGTCGTCCTGCGGCAAGAAACTCGCGCCCCTCAGCGCTGACTACTTCACCACAAACCCCAATCCCCTTGAGGTTGTCGGCGATTATGTTCCCGCTACTGTAACCGGCAATCTCCCCGCAAAGTATTTCCAGAAGAACGCCGTTCTCACCGTTACCCCCGTACTCGTTTACAACGGCACCGAGACAGCATCCCAGCCCTATGCATTCCAGGGCGAGAAGGTTCGCGGCAACAACCCCGTCATCTCTTACAACAATGGCGGTACAATCACCATCCCCGCCAACTACCTCTACAACGCCGACATGGCCAAGTCATCTCTCGAACTTGCCTTCACCGTCAACCAGGGCAACAAGGAATATGTCCTTCCCCGCGTTAAAGTTGCCAACGGCGTCATCGCTACCGCCGCAATGGCAAACCCAGCAACCGTAAATCCCGCCCTCGGTGCTGATGCATTCCAGAAGGTCATCAACCAGAAGTATGCCGCAGACATCATGTTCCTCATCAACCAGGCCAACCTCCGCGCCGGCCAGCTCAACTCCGACGCAATGCAGGAACTCCGCAACCAGATCGCAGCAACTGCCGGCAACGACAAACTCCAGCTCGACGAAATCAACATCCAGGCATACGCTTCGCCCGACGGCACCTACGCCTTCAACGAGAAACTCGCCGAGAAACGTGAGCAGAACACACGCGGCTACGTACAGGGCAACCTGAAGAAAGACAACCTCGCCGAATTCCAGAACCTCACCGCAAACTTCACCGCCGAGGACTGGGAAGGCTTCCAGAAACTCGTATCTCAGTCCAACATCCAGGACAAGGAACTCATCCTCGAGGTACTGAAGATGTACAAGGATCCCGACCAGCGCGAGCAGGAAATCCACAACATGTCCAGCGTATTCGAAGTACTCGCCGAGGAAATCCTTCCCCAGCTCCGCTACTCTCGCATCACGGCATCCATCAACGTCATCGGCAAGAGCAACGACGAGATCAACCAGCTCTTCAACACCGATCCTTCACAACTCAGCGTTGAGGAAATCCTCTATGCCGCTACCCTCACCAACGACAACAACCGTCGCATGGAAATCTACAAGAAGGCCACCGAACTCTATCCCAACGACTACCGCACTTGGAATGACCTCGGCATGACTCAGTACATAGCCGCTGACTACAACAACGCAGGCAAGTCCTTCGCCAAGGCCGCCCAGCTCGCTCCCCAGGGTGCTGAGCCCAAGGTTAACCTCGGCCTCATGGAACTCCTCAACGGCAACTACGCAGCCGCCAAGAACTACTTCGGCACCGCTGCCGGTCCCGCCGCCCTCAATGACGCCCTCGGTGTTTACTACCTGAAGACCGGTGACAACGCTGCAGCCGCACGTGCTTTCGCCGACTCGAAGAGCGACAACGCCGCCCTCGCTCAGATTCTCACCAAGGACTACACCAAGGCTAAACAGACTCTCGATGCCATCGCCGCTCCCGATGCCGTAACCTACTACCTCAAGGCTATCCTCGGCGCTCGCACCAACAACGAGCAGGCTGTAGTCAACAACCTCCGCAAGGCCATCAGCCTCGACAACAAACTCGCTGCCAAGGCTGCAACCGACCTCGAGTTCGCCAACTTCAACATCGCAAGCCTCCTCAACTAATCCGCTTCACGACAAACCCACCCGCCAAGCGGCCAACCCCGCTTAGCGACCACACAACCACGGCGGTGTGCCTCCCCGGCACACCGCCGTTCCTTTTTCACTCCGGATTAATTCCACTCCAACACACATGTCACCGCTCCTCGACTACCTCGGGAATATCGCGCAACCCGGGATCATCGAGATAACTTTGATAACACTGATTCCTCTGATAATTTCTCATTTTCACACCAAGGTTCATTACCCACACCAACGGACCAGCATCAGCGGCACCGTTGCCATTATGCCGAATGTTGCAGGTATCAGCGCATGCGATCGACCCCGTCCCCCATCACTCTGCCTAAACATTTATATCGTCACCTCTCTTCCCGAAAAAATATCCCCTCAATCATAATTTTACATATATAATTTCCAAATTTTAATTACCTTTGCATTTGCAGACCGAACGCAGAGCATCACAATGGGTTAGCGGGCGGAAAGCATATGATATTTTGGATGCGTTTACTCGACGCTCTTTCTTGGCTTGTTGAAACCTGGAAAACTTCAATCACTGTCAGGAATGTGGCAAACGGTAGATGCCTTTTGGATATGTTTAGTCCATCCGTGTCGGGCGCGCGAGCGTCCTCCCCGGGTGTATTTACACATATTCTGCGTGAGGCTTCTGCGTGTTTGTCCGTTCTACAGTGATGGGCAATTCCAGGGCCTCAACAAGCAGGACGGGCAACAGTGTGGTTCTCACGCATTCTTTTTATATTGATTATCAGCCGTCATAGGGAGCCTGCCGGCAATCGATTAAAATAACAGTGATGAAAAAATCCTTACTCCTGTTGATCGGAATGTTTGCAACGTTCCCCATGCTGTCCCGCGACTTCACTTATACCTACGAGGGGCAGACACTAACCTACTATGTTCTTGACGAGTCAGACAAAACCTGCCGGACCAAAGCCAGCGATAAGAGCATATCAGGCTCGCTCATAATTCCCTCTGTCGCAAAAGACGGCGAGACTGAATACACCGTGACTTCTATAGACTTCTGGGGTTTCATGAATTGCTCCGGTCTGACTTCGGTGAGTATTCCATCTTCCGTGACGTCTATAGGCCAATTCGCATTCAAGAACTGCTCCGGCCTGACCTCACTAACAATCCCCGTTTCCATTGATTACATCAGCCAGTCCGCTTTCGAAAACTGCATCGGACTAACTTCGATTACTATTCCGAATTCCGTTACTGCGATCGGTCAGGTTGCATTTCGTGGATGTACAGGCCTCTCTTCGCTAGAGATTCCCAATTCTGTAACGTCTATCGGCAATCTGGCTTTCGCCCATTGTTCCGGCCTCACTTCTGTTGAAATTTCAAATTCCGTGACTTCTATCGGCGATTTTGCTTTCGCATATTGCCCTGCTCTTACTGATATATATTATAAAACGACAGACCCTGTCGAGGCCAATAAAAACATTTTTGATGACAATGTCTACACCACCGCAACTCTGAATGTTGCACTAGGAAGCCTCGACAAGGCACGTTCGACCAATCCATGGGCTTCATTTGCAAACATCAGAGAAACCGGCACCTCCGCTGTCGAAAACATAGATACAGACAGCATCGGCATCGACTTCAACGCCCCCGTCGAGGTCTACAACCTCCAAGGCATCCGCGTCTCCGACGCCCTTGACAGCCTTCCCCGCGGCATCTACATCGTACGTCAGGCCAACACCATCAAGAAAATCGCCATCTGACCCTCTCCAAAACACACAACAACCCTAATCCCCGACGGCGCGAGACTCTGGCCCCGCGCCGTCTCTTTCTCACTTTCCCTCAAATTATATTCCATCCGAGCATCTCGGGCATCTTGAGAATCTTAAAAAAATTCCTCTTTCCGAAAAAATTTTCTTCTTGATAAAAAATTTTGATAAAAAATTTTCAAATTTTGCCAATCTATTCAGACGGCGGAACACTTTCGCCCATTTCATGTCGTAACTTTGCATCGCGTTCGAGGCTGATCGGCCTCATTCGGTGATTTGGTGAGTAAAACAACAGTGTGTCAAAAAAACTAGTCAAACCTTTAAAATTAAATTCTTAATCAACTATGTATCCAAACAGATTGTACCCAAGAAACAAAAATCCCGCATGGCGGCCCAAACATCCCCAGACCTTAGGGCATCTCTGAATTCTCGGGATTCTCTGGATTCTCGGGTTCCTTCGAGAATCTCGAGTCTATCGGACACGGCCCCAATTTGCAAGGACGCAAATTTTTGCGTCCGCCCCGCCCCCTAATCCCCTCTAATTCTTCGAGGCTCTCGAGATTCTCGGGCTCCTTGAGAATCACGGAACTTTATCACTAATCACCCAGACCTGAAACTTAATAAACCGATCACCTCGAACGCACTCACCATCCAATCAGGGCCCTGATTTTCAACCATAACAATCACCACTCACCATTCCCAATCATCTCATTAATCCCATTATTCCCATCAAAATTATGAAAAATACATCCAAACCCCGACATTTGACAATTCACTTTATGAAATTCCATCCCGTCGGTTTCACGTAGCGGCCTCCCGCCACGGCATCAAGCCTGACTCGCGGAAACAGCAACGGACCCGCTGCTGCAGGTCCGTTACCGTAAAAAATTATATCGCAGGATTCAACGCTTGCGGGCCGGATCGCACGTAAGTCCGATTCCAAGACGGCGGAAAATCTTCCGGTCAACCTCTCCGAGCATAACCGTGGAATGAACCTGACACCCGCGCAATTGTGGCAGTTGCGCGAGAGCTTTCGCACAGTCCTCGTCGCGTGGTGACAGTACTGACAGCGCCACAAGAACCTCATCCGTATGCAGACGTGGATTCCGCGAGTTCAGATAGTCCGTCTTCGTATGCTGTATCGGCTCTATCAGTGCCTGCGGTATAAGCTTCACCGAATGGTCGATGCCCGCAAGTTGCTTTATGGCATTAAGTATGAGGGCCGCACTGGGACCGAGCAGATCGGAAGTCTCTGCCGTTACCAGCGAACCGTCGGGCAACTCGATGGCGGAACAGGGACGTCCCGACCGTTCTGCACGCTCTTTGGCGGCAACTACCGGCCGACGGAATGCGGGCGTAATCTTCAACTGATTGAAGAGCAGTTGAATCTTGGCCACCTCCCCCTCGGCATTCTCGCCCATGGCGAGACGGTTGAGCGCATTATAATATCGGCGGACAACCTCGTTCTTTGAGGCCTCACAGCACACATCATCGTCACTTATGCAGAAACCTACCATATTGACACCCATATCCGTAGGCGACTTATAGGGGTTCTCTCCGTAGATGCCCTCGAACAGAGCATTCAGAACCGGGAAAATCTCTATGTCACGGTTATAGTTCACCGCCGTGCGCCCGTATGCCTCGAGGTGGAACGGATCAATCATGTTGACATCGTTAAGGTCGGCCGTCGCTGCCTCATATGCGATGTTCACCGGATGCTTCAGCGGCAGGTTCCAGACCGGGAAGGTCTCGAACTTGGCATAGCCCGCGGTCACGCCTCGCTTGTTCTCATTATACAGCTGGCTCAGGCATACTGCCATCTTGCCGCTGCCAGGGCCCGGCGCGGTAACAATCACCAGTTCACGCGAGGTCTCGACATAATCGTTGCGGCCGAAACCCTCGTCCGAGTCAATCAGGGCCACATTTGTCGGGTAACCCTCTATGGTATAATGATAGTACACGCGTATGCCCATGCGCTCGAGGCGCTGACGGTAGGTGTCGGCCGAGCGCTGGCCGTTATAATGTGTGACCACAACGGAGCCCACCATGAAGCCCCGCTCAATGAATGCCTCGCGCAGGCGCAGTACATCGCGGTCATATGTGATGCCCAGGTCCTGACGCACCTTATTCTTTTCTATGTCACGCGCCGAAATGACTATGACGATTTCGGCACGGTCACGCAACTGTGCGAGCATTCGCAATTTACTGTCAGGCTCGAAGCCGGGAAGCACACGGCTGGCATGATAGTCATCGAATAACTTGCCTCCTAATTCAAGATAGAGTTTGTTGCCGAACTTAGCGATACGCTCCTTGATGTGTTCTGATTGGATGCGCACATAGCGCTCGTTGTCAAAGCCTGTTTTCACCTTAATTTATATTATATTTTGTAATGTTTCGGATTGCCGCGGATGGAATCATCTAGAACCCCATAAGACAAAATGCGAGACGACCTTGTCGTTCATTTTGCAAAATTACAAATTATTTCTTATTTGGGCAAATCAACTGATTTTCAAGGAAATTCAGGAAGACACAGGCACTGGTCGCGCACTTCTGGGGAAGTTGGCACAAAGCCAAGCAAAAAAGCCAAGAAATTGAATTATAGATTTTTGTGTTAAATATTTGGAGAAATTGTTTGAATTGACTAATTTTGCGCTCGGAATAACTGAATCATAGAGGCTAAGGGAGGCTGTCGCTGATACTTGATACACTAAAACAAATAACATGACCTCCACTTAAATCATATGAACAGTTAAAAAACAACCATCAAATTAAGGTCAATAAGCAAAGGAGATTCATCATCGCAATGCTCTCAAGTGTGATATGATTTTTTATTATTTACACTATGTCAACATACCAATTGCTTAATTGCGCAATCAGGAATGCGATTTGCCGTGAAACCCGTACTATGATAGTGTCTGTCAGACAGGCATTATTTTCATTTGCTATGCCTTTTTGCTTCTTTGCCGCCGTTTTCCTGTCGGTTACATTGCCTGTACAAGGGACTCCCGTTCATACAGGCTTAGAGGGCTTGACGGACACCTTAAATAAAAGTAACGAAGTAAGTGTTTTTACAGAGACTCTTCTTTTCCCGAAAGCATCGTCTGCTGTTTTGCGGGATTTTGCGGAAAACGGGACGGCCATTGATTCAATCTGTCGTTTTTTTTCAGTTAATGACACTCGGGATATTGTTGGCATAAAGGTAATAGGTTCATATTCGCCCGAGGGTGAATATGCCTTCAATATAAATTTGGCGGAAACTCGCGCCCGCGCACTCGGCAGTTTGGTCCGGAAGATTGAACACGCCGTAGATCCGGAAATATCAATAAGCCATCCCGTTGTCGGACAGACAGACGATTACCGGAGTCTGCGGAGCGCTGAACTGCAGATAGTTTACCACAACGCTGTGTCAGCCCGCAATATGTTGTTGCATCTCGATACTGTGCACCGGGAGGGAAGCGCAGGTGCAACGGGTGGGTGTGATTACGTCTTGGCGGGAACTTGCGGTTCCGATATGACAATTTTACCCCCCCACTAAACAGCATTAAATCAGAGGGTTACACTTTTACTGATTCTCCAGGCGGTCTATCATCCGAGCGGGATGGGAGTAGTTTGGGTAGCAGGCTGTTCGTAAGCACCAACATGCTTTACGATATTGCGATGACCCCTAACATCGGAGCCGGAATAAGCGTCGGCGACAGGATTATCCTGCTGGCTGACTGGATGTATGCACGTTGGAACAATCATGACAGAAGGCTTTACTGGCGTATATATGGCGGAGATGTAGAGGTGAGATGCCGCATAGGTGCGCGTGTCAAAGGTTCTCCGCTCGGGGGACACTATCTGGGCGCATACGGCTCGATATCATGCTACGATTTTCAGGCCGGGCGAAGCCACACCGGAGTATTGTCCGACACCTACAATTACGCCGCGGGCGTTTCCTACACATATTCTCTTCCGGTATCAACTCATTTCAATATTGACTTCAACCTCGGCATAGGGTATCTGTGGGGTAGATATAAGAAACACACGCCTATCGATGATTGCGATGTGTGGCTGTCCACACACAAACTGGGGTGGCTGGGCCCGACCCGTGCCGGGGTAACGCTGGTTTGGCTCATTGGCAACCGGGTGAAGAACAGCAAGGAAGGAGGTTCCCGATGAGACGCCGCCTTTATCACTGCCCGGTGTGCCGGAGCATATTTTCCGCGTTTATATTTATAATAATGCTGTTGGGGCAGTTATGCCTGACGGGCTGCGAGCAGCGTGAACTATGCTACGACCATTCCCATGTGTCGCCTGTATTCATTGAGTTCGACTGGAGTCTGGCTCCCGAGGCAACTCCAAACACAATGGTCGTATGGTTTTTCTCAACCACCACCAGGGAGCGTTATCGCTTTGAACTGACCGGCGACGGCACTTCGTCGCGCTCGGATTTCGACTGCAGCATCATGTTGCGTCCCGGCACTTACCGGGTGCTTTGTCACAACGGCACCACCGACAACAATTCAGAAGATGGCGACACCTTCTATGAATATAATCTCGTGACCTACGATGATGCTGTCCTCGCTCCATTGAACCGAAGCGATAAAGCACCGTTACCCGGCGATGCCGACCATCAGCCCGTCAGAGCCATGGCCAGTATTGTCTATGCACATACCCTTGACGAAACTGTCACCATTGAACCGTCAGCCACAGGCACTAAAACAATCAGGTTCACTCCTGAGGAAGTGACTTCGGTCTACGACGTCATCATAACCGGTGTGGAAAACCTCACCGCCGACACCGAGGCCTCCGGGGCCATCACAGGCCTGGCTGAGGCATGGAATCCGGCCACATCCGCTCCAGGTGGTACGGAAGTGACCATCCCGTTCAAACTGAATCATTGCGGCACGGACTGCCTGAGAGGTTCTCTCGTCACATTCGGCGACAGCGCTCCCCACAATGTCAGGCACCGCCTGCGTGTGTTTACATCACAACAGTTTTATTATGATTTCGATGTTACCGACGCCATACACAAGGCCGGCAACAGCAAGCACATCGAGATTCACATTCATGGCCTTAAATTGCCTGTGGGCAACCAGAACGGCATGAGCCCCGGCGTCGAAAACTGGGAAAATGCCGAAAACATCGATCTTCCAATGTAATAAATCTCATAATAACCCTATTCAAAAACTTTTAAAATTTACTCTCATGAAGATTAGTGCTTATTCAGCAGTGGCATTCGCACTCATGACCGGGGCGATGTTTGTTACTTCTTGCGCCAATGACATCGAGACCGTTATCAATGACGATCCGACTGGAAATGCAATCAGTTTCTCTCCGGTAGTGGGCCACTCCACTCGTGCCACTGAAACAAAAATCGGCAACCTCGGCAACTTCGCTGTCGTCGCACGCGGCATGCACCACGACGGTGTGCTGTATGACAACTTCCTGATTGGCTCCGGCACTGAAGGTGAAGTCGCAAAACGTACTTCTTTGTCCGCCGACAACAGTTCCGGCATCTGGACACTTGATCGTAATGTTTACTGGCCGAGTACATTCGACAAGGTAATGTTCTTTGCCTACACAACTCTGAAATTCGGGGATACAGGTACTCCGCTTTACGACGGCTCCACTTTCGGTTTTGACAACAACAAAAATCCGTATATTGACGGCTATGCACCCAAGAAAGCTGATTTGAAAGTTCTGTCTACCGATGAGGGAAAGGTATGGGCAGACGGAGCGGAACAGAAGGACCTGCTTGTGGCTTACACTATGCAGGAGCGTGCGACAAGTCCGACAACCGTGAGTCTCACCTTCAAGCATGCACTGACCCAGATTTCCATCACTGCCCAGCAGAAGGACAAGGACGGTAATGATAATCGTGTTGTAAAGATAAAAGGAGCATGGATTGTCAATGCCGCTGAATCCGGTAAATTGTCAGGAAACCTCAATTATGAACCCTCCGACAAAACAACCAATGACGTGTTAAGTTGGGCCGGTACCGAAAAAACTGCCTATGGTTCATTCTATAACCAGATCCTTACACTGAATAAGAATGATAAGATGGATCTTCTGCGCCCCGAGGGCTCAACTCCGGGTTCGCTGATGCTTGTACCGGAAAATCTTACTAAATGGGATGTAGAAGAGAATCCCACAGGTGCATATATCCTTCTGCTTTGCCGCGTGGAACTTAAGCATTCCGGCGCTACGCATGCCGGTTCTGCTAACATGAATGACATCCTTACAGATGGCGACAATCACTATCATCAGTTATTCCCGGTCAATACAGAAATATATGACGCCGCCGAATACGGATTTGTATGCGTGCCCCTCTCGAGCACATGGAACACTGACGGCATAGGAAAACATTACACTTATAACCTGGACATCTGCGGAGCAACGACAGGTGCAGGCCTGTATCCTCCAACATTTACACAAGACGATATAAATAAACTGATACCCGAAGGTTCTAAGGTAGGTACCGACAACTTGAAAGTTGTTACAGATCGTCCGACCGGTAAGAATATTGGCGACCCTGTTCTTGACGAACCGATTAAGTTCTCAGTAACTGTAGCAGATTGGATCACCCCGGCTGACGGCACATGGACGCCCGGCAACGGCAAATTCTGATCTATTCGCCAACTGTTTAAAATATCAGGCCTCGCCGTTTTTGTCGCGAGGCCTGTTTTAAACTTTAATTATTATAATCCAGCAGTGTCCGATTTATAGAACCTGCCCCTAACATTTTTCAGTCATGAACGTAAAATACAGTTCCTTAAGATGTGCCCTGGCCACGACAGGTGTCTGCGCCGCGCTCCTGTCGGGTAATGGATGCACCGATGACTTCGGGTATCAGAACCTTGAAGGGAAACAGATAGCCTTCAATATCATAGCGCCCGACATCTGGCATGACGGGATGGACATCAATGAGAACGAGCGGACTACCCATTGCCTGTCGGTCAGGGAACTGGCAGGCGACGGCGACACCAGACTGTATCTGCATACCGTAGTGGCTGACAATCCCGTCGAGGAAGCGGCCGGTGCGACCCGGGGCACACCGATAAGAGACTTAGAAACATTCCGGAAGAAATATACTCGCTTTTCGCTAAGTGGAATCTGCCATAGCGGTGACTACCCGCTGGACGAGTCTCAGAATGAATTGACAACCGAATATGCCCATGACTTTTATTTTTCCACTGCCGACGGCAGACAGCTGACGGGGGAACCGCTGATGTGGCCAAACAATGACAAAGTCAAATTCTTCGCCTTCGCGCCGACAGTGAAGGACTTTGACGCCATGAATAACGGAGGCGCCCTGACAATGAGCGGCACAGATCACACAGGTTCTCCGACGCTGACCTACACCGTGCCTGCGGAAGTGGAAAAACAGATTGACCTCATGACGGCGAGTACGAATTACAGTTTCACACCCACCGCCACAAAGGTTGACCTGGAATTCGGCCACGCGCTGACTGCCGTGAGGATAGCATGCGGCAAAGATATGCTTGCAGGCAAAATCTCCAAGGTGGAAATTTCCGGAGTCTTCGGCAGCGGCTCGCAGGTAATCGGATCAAATACATGGATTCCGTCAGGCCAACCCGTATCGTACACTATTTCAAAGGAAATTAAATTGCCTGCGGATAATACATCCGGTGACAAAATCCATGCGGGGAACGGCACCGACATAGCCGGCACCAAGACGGATAACCTCACCTTTATGCTTCTGCCGCAGACTCTTCCCGAGGGCGCCTTGATAACCATAGTGTTCACCGATGACGCCTCCGGCACGGAACGTACCATCAGCGGCTCGATAGCAGGACAAACCTGGGAGGCCGGCAAGATCATAACCTATTCCGTCTCTCCGTCGAGTATCCATATCAACGCCTCCGTCGAAATCAGCAAGAAGGGAGTTAGCGCCAAGAATCCCACCGGAGACGTAATGCCATATTCGGGCGTGTGGTATGACGTGAAATACAATCCGGCCAAAGTTGAAATAGTACAGGCAGGAGTAGATACAAAACAGATTGCAACGATTCCGATTGAAAAAATCAAGTTCAAATACCTATTGGATGGCAGTGAAAACTGGGCTGACTGCACAACAGATGCTGACGGGCTGCTGCAAATCGCCCCTCAACCCGCCTATAAGGAAATGAGGAAAATTTTTAATACTACATCCGAAACCGGCTCCGAGGGTTCTCCCGAATCGTTGACTGTCAATGGCAAAACAGCCAACTGCTATCTGGTCGACGAGGCCGGATATTTCTCGCTGCCGCTTGTATATGGCAACGGCAATGTAGCAACCCCCGTAGAGCATACAAAGAGCCTTAAATATTATCCCGACCACAGCGACGAGGAAATGCCTGGGGACGGAAAAATCCCGGGCGTCATCGATGCCGTCCTGTGCTGGCAGGACGCGCCGGACCTTATCGATCCCGCCAGCGTAAAGGTCAAGAATGGAAATCTTGTGTTCCATATCCGCAAGCAGACCATCACGCAGGGCAATGCCCTACTGGCTGTCAGAAACGGCTCAAAAGAGATAATCTGGAGCTGGCATATCTGGGTAACTCCCTACAAGAAAGATTTCTACAGCAAGTTCTATCAATCGAAGCCTGACGCCACTTACACTTACGAGCTCGCTAAATATAATCTTGGATGGTGTGACAGCCATGACCACAATGCATCACGCAAATTCTCACTCAGGGCATTCGTCGATATGTCGGCCTACGGAGGCGAAGAGGAGACTCCGATAGAAATCGGCACATACACACAGGATGTTTTCAAAGGCTCTGATGCCGGCGACAACACATATTATCAGTGGGGACGCAAAGACCCGATGCTCGGCGGTATTTATAACGACAATACTCCCTGCTATACTTATAAAAGGAAGGGCACAACCCTGAATGCAACTGAGTTCACCATGGAGAACAAGCAGGTGTTCAACCAATATAATCAGGACGGTTATAATTACTCTTTCTGCAAAAATCCGGGTGATATGATTGAGCCTTACGTCAATTATGGCCAGTCACCCGGCGAAGCATCAAAGGGCGTGACGATAGGTTACGCAATACGACATCCTTATATGTTTGTCACGAATTCAAGCGAACATAACACGGATGGTGGTTTCGATTACCGCAATCACTGGCACATACCTTATAAGGATCACGTGGTGTCATACTTGAATGATGCTGAACATATAATGTTCAATGCCTGGAATTCAGCAGCAACTGATGCCGGTTATGAGTATGGCCCAACGGGGACTCTGGCCAATAATGCCGCACCAGTTACAAAAACTGTCTTCGACCCGTGTCCTCCGGAATTTCAGGTGCCTCCGATTCATGCACTCAAAGGAGTATATGACACATCAGCATGGTCCTATGGGAATAATGCATGGACAATTACGAGTGATGGAGGGTCGTCAATCACATTCCCGCTAACCGGTGTGCGAGACTATGCCCTGCGTTCAAACGAATGGACAACAGTGGTTCTTACGGGATCCGGGTTAAATCATACGGATTTCTATAAAATTTCCATGCCGGCGTTCCGGATGCTGACTTTTGTATCCTCGGCGACAATTGTCGAAAAAGATGCAAATAATGCTTATCAGGTATATATCTTTTCAATTGATAAAGCCAACAGAGATAAAGACGCTGGAGAGAATAATCTTTTAAAGAAGCTTCAGCCCTCCAGCAACTCGTATGGACTGCCCGTACGCCCCATGCACTACATTGAGTAGTCATACCGGCCTCTTCCTTTGAACGGATGGCCGTAAAACGTGGTCCCCACGTAGGACTATCTTAGGAAATCATCCCATTTGCAGGCAACCCACGGAAAAGCAGCCTCCTGCCAATCCGTTCATTTGCCTGCAATTTTTTCTACCCCCTTTTACCGGTTGATATCGCGGAGAATTACAAATTTTCTGGCACAATAACGCTATCCGCAATTATGATACCCTAATACGCTCGAATTAATAAATGCGTACAGATTTTTAGATTTTTTTACATAAATAGTCTTCCTTTTTTTGCTACCATTCCAAAAATAGTACATACTTTTGTAAAGACTAACCGAGAAAAATCTTCAACTAAAATAATATCACTGATAAACATGAGAAAAGACCTCAGCAGCCAGATCAAACTCGAAAGCATTCCCCGGCGCTACTACAATCCCGAATCGGAAATAGAGGACGCCGCACTGCGCCGCGAAGACAAAATCAATGTCCGCATCTTCGAGAACATGCCCGACGGTGCCGCTTTCCTTGCATCGGAAATCGCCCGTTACATGAAACGTTACCTTGACATGAAGGGTAAGTGCGTCATAGCCCTTGGCTCAGGACTCAACACCCATCCCGTATATGCCGAACTCATCAAGATGTATAACGAAGGCAAGGTCAGTTTCGAGAACGTCATAGTTTTCAACATCTCCGAGTTCTTCCCCCTGAATCCCGAAGGCCCGTCTACCATGACCCGCATGCGCGACGTTTTCCTGAACTACATCAACATCAAGCCCGAAAACATCCATACCATCAATCCCCAGGTCACCAAGGAAACGATGCAGGAGTATTGCCACGCTTACGAAATGGCAATCGAGGCCGAAGGCGGAATCGACATAGCCCTATGCGAAATCGCCCCAGACGGCAGCATCGCATACAACGGACCCGGCAGCCAGGCCTCGTCATACACCCGTCTCGTTCTGCTCGGCCAGAACACGCGCCGTCGCATAGCCAAGGAATTCAAATGCGACGAGGCTCCCAAGACTGCCATAACACTCGGAATCTCGAACCTCGTATCGGCACGCCGCATGCTGACCATGGCCTGGGGCGAGAACAGCGCCGAGGTCATACGCCGCACCGTCGAGGAAAATGCGACTCCGTCCTGTCCCGCCTCACTGCTGCAGGGTCACCCCCATGTAAAGGTTATCACCGACCTTGCCGGAGCGGAAGACCTTACACGTATTGCAAAACCATGGCTCGTGACCTCATGCGAATGGGACAACAAACTTATCCGACGCGCCATCGTATGGCTCTGCGAGGTTACAGGCAAACCAATCCTCAAACTCACCAACAAGGATTACAACGACCACGGTCTAGGCGAACTGCTTGCAATCTACGGTTCCGCATACAACGTGAACATCAAGATCTTCAACGACCTTCAGCACACCATCACCGGCTGGCCCGGCGGCAAGCCCGACGCCGACGACACCTTCCGTCCAGAGCGCAGCAAGCCTTATCCCAAGCGCGTGATCGTGTTCTCGCCGCACCCCGATGACGACGTCATCTCGATGGGCGGTACCCTCAAGCGTCTGGTCGACCAGCACCACGACGTACACGTGGCATACGAGACCTCGGGCAACATCGCCGTCGGTGACGAAGACATGATGCGCTACTTCCTGATGATGGACAAGATCGCCCCGCTCTTCGGTTTCGACACTCCGGGTTACGAGAAACTCACTACCGAGGTCAAGGACTTCGTCGACCATAAGAAATCGGGCGATGTCGACTCTAAGGAAATCCGCGAGATCAAGACCATGATTCGTCAGGCCGAGGCTACAATCGCCTGCCACTATATCGGTGTCAAGAACGACCACATCCACTTCCTCCGTCTGCCCTTCTACGAGACCGGAACAATCAAGAAAGGCGAACTCGAGCAACGCGACGTCGACATCGTAAAGAAACTTCTTGCCGAGGTCAAGCCTCACGAGATCTTCGTTGCCGGTGACCTTTCCGACCCCCACGGCACACACAAGGTCTGCACCGACGCGGTTCTCGCCGCTGTCGACGAGATGAAGGACGAGCCCTGGATGGCCGACTGCCGCATCTGGATGTACCGCGGAGCATGGGCCGAATGGGAAATCGCCCACATCGAGATGGCTGTACCCATCAGCCCCGAGGAACTTCGCTTCAAGCGCAACTCCATCCTCAAGCACCAGAGCCAGATGGAGAACGCACCCTTCCTCGGCGACGACGACCGTCTGTTCTGGCAACGCGCCGAAGACCGCAACCGCGCAACCGCAAAACTATATCAGGACCTCGGCCTTGCCTCCTACGAGGCAATCGAGGCATTCGTAGAGTACAAACCGCTCTGACCTGACTGAACTTACATACGACACAACTCACATACGACACTGTCGCAAATGCCTGCGCCCGAAAGTTTTTATCAACTTTTGGGCGCGGTTTTTGTCTGTGGTAAAATTTTATTTCGTACATTTGCGTTCAGGAATAACCTTAATATCGGTTTCGAAGTCACACCGAAATCCCATTCCGATTCATCATCACATAACTGACACAAGCTACACTTTTCTCTATAAGTCTACATGGACCGAACTTCCGATCTCTGGAATTGCAATTTCTGCAAGACCATTCTCATGATTGTCATAGTGTTATATCATTCCGGCGTTTTCTGGGATAACACAAGGACAGCAATTGCCCCGCAGCCTTATCATATGCTGATTGATTTCAACGTATGGCTTGCTTCTTTCAGTATCTATGGCTTCACTCTTGTCTCCGGTTATATCTACTGTCACTTACGTTATGAGCGTGGCGGCTACGACACGCCCCGTCGCTTCCTCAATAAGAAAGTAAAACGCATTCTGATTCCCTTTTTGGCTTTCTCGATACTGTGGGCCGCGCCCGTAGACAGACTGATTCTGGATTACGATGACCGCGCCATGGTGCTTTCTTATGCCTTAGGATGCTCACCCTGCCAGTTGTGGTTCCTTCTGATGTTGTTCTGGGTCTTTGTATTCGCTTATCCGCTTTCTGACTATTTCATGCGCAGAGGGCTGAAATCATGGCCCGTTGTCCTGACAATTTTTCTATGCGGACAAATTCTACATGCTAACTTTCTGCCATACTTTCAGATATGTGCAGGAATGGAATTTCTGCTGATATTCTGGATAGGCTTCATGCTCCGGCGTTCCGGAAGGACTTTTTCTACCCAACGCCTTTTGGCATGGGGAGCCGTTGCTCTTGTTCTCAACCTCGCCTTCCTTTACTGCACAAAATACTTTCGCGGCGATTCACTCTCAGATTATGTGATTTTCAAAAGCCTTATGTGGACCTCGGCCATCTTCGGTGCCGTCATGTCGTTCATGCTGCTGCTCGCCGCCGGGAGACTGATACGTTGGCAACAGTCGGCTGTATTCCGCTCGCTGTCCCGGTCAAGTTACTCGATTTATCTTATCCACCACCAGATCATCTACATCCTCCTTGTCTCGTTTTCGTGGACGCTTGACCCCATACTTGCTACAGTCAGCGTCTTTATCATCACTCTGTCAGTCTCATGGGGATTGAGCACTCTGCTTGGAATGACCCGTCTCGGCCGCCTTGCCACCGGCAACCATGTCTTTGCTGATAAAAAGAAAAGCCGGTCTCCGGGGAACAGCGCCCTGGAGCCGGCATAAAATTTTCTTGAGGACAAGATTATTTTTGGGAGGCGTCGCGGAGATAGTCCTTGATGCCGGCGACGATTTTCTCGGCTACTTTCTGGCGGAATGACGGGTCGGCGAGACGTGCCATGTCGTCGACGTTGCTCATGAACATGCCTTCGACCAGGACCTCGGGATAGAGCGTGGGGCCGTTGAGCGAGAAGTTGAAATTCTGTACGACTCCGAACAGTTCGAGTCCTGTCTCAAGCAGACGGTTCGTTACGCAAAGCGCCATGGGACGGCAGAACAGGTGTTTGTAAAGCACAGCGGTACCCTTGACCGAGGCGTTGTCGGATGCATTGTTGTGGACTGATACTGCCAGGTCGACCATGGCGTCGGCCCAGATGCGCTTGCGCTCGCCCATCGAGGGGCCGGTGTCACCACTGCGCGTAAGCACAGTCTTAGCGCCCTCTTTGCGAAGGAGTTTGTCTACGCGCTGGATTATGTCGAGGTTTACATCCTTCTCTTTGTAGCCGTCAGGCGATATGGCACCGGGATACTCGCCGCCGTGACCGGCATCAAGACCTATGACAAGGTCCTTGAGTTTAAGCGACTTGGGTGCGTGACGGACATCGATCTGCAGAGTGTTGCCCTCGTAGCGTACCTGATAGCCCCACTGGTTCTTGCCTTTAAGATGTATGTTTACCCGATAGACATCTTCCCCAAGCTGACGGAAGTCAAAGAAGTCGATGATGCCAAGGTCGAGTGTATGCTGGGTAATCCAGTTCGAGTTATCCGTGGCGCCGAAGATGTCGACGGTTATTGTATTGGGGTCAAGATTGGTCATGTACTGGTAAGGGAGTCGTTTGGGGAGGGATATCGCGATACGGTCGGCACGACCGGTATTTGTAACGCTCCAGCCACCGGTGTTGACGGCGCCGCCGGTGTCTTTTCCTTCGGCAGTATATTCCTTGGGGATGTAGGCAATGCGATCGGAACCGAGACGCACGCGGTAAAGTCTGCCGTTCTCGCCTTCGGCTGTCAGAGGGATATTCGCGTCAATAAAACCCATTTTCGAGCCACCGAGACGGTCGCCTCCGTTGCCATACTGGAGGTAGGCTCCGGATGTCGAGACAAGGTATTTGGGTTTTGCATACATAAGGTCTTCGGCCTTAACCGATTGTCCGAAGACGGCGCATGAGGCGATGAGTGCCAGTAGAATCTTTTTCATGTTTTAAATTTTAGGATTATGTATTGGTCAACCGGGAGATCCGCTCCTTGGAGCAAGGCTTAAAAGCGAAGGCCGCGAACAATAAGTGACGCGGCCTTCGTTATGAAATGTTTTGCCCTAAGGGCGGGGGTTGCGGAAATTAGTCGATTGCCTCGTCAGCAGGATAACCGCCCATCTCGCGGATGGCGTTCTTGAGCATGACATACTGCTGGAAGAGGTGGTTGACAGGAACCTCACCCTTGGTGTAGTCGTGCATGGGCGATTTGAGGAAGAAACTGAGGAAGCGCTGGATGCCGTAACGGCCGGCGCGGGCGGCGAGGTCGCTCAGCAGGACGAGGTCGAGGCAAAGGGGAGCGGCGAGGATTGAGTCGCGGCAGAGGAAGTTGATCTTGATCTGCATGGGATAGCCCATCCAGCCGAAGATATCGATGTTGTCCCAGCCCTCCTTGTTGTCGTTGCGGGGGGGATAGTAGTTGATGCGGACCTTGTGGTAGTAGCCGTTGTGAGTGTTGCCTTCGCCACCGCAGTTGACACCGTAGAGGTCGGGCTGGTCCTCGGGAACGAGGATTGACTCGAGGGTCGAGAGTTTGGAAACCTCTTTGGTGCGGAAGTTGGCGGGTTCGTCGAGGACGAGACCGTCGCGGTTGCCGAGGATGTTGGTCGAGAACCAGCCGTTGAGGCCGAGGCAACGTGTGCCGATGATGGGAGCGAAACCGGATTTAACGAGTGTCTGGCCGGTCTTGAAGTCCTTGCCGGCGATGGGCATGTGGGTCTTCTCGGCGAGTTCCCACATGGCGGGGATGTCGACGGTGGTGTTGGGAGCACCCATGATGAAGGGTGCGCCTTCGGTGAGTGCGGCGTATGCGTAGCACATCGAGGGAGCGACGTGTTCCTTGTCGTCAGCTTTCATTGCAGCCTCGAGGTCGGCAAGGTGATAGTGATATTTCTCGTCAACGGGAACATATACTTCGGTGGAAGCGGCCCAGAGAACGACTACACGGTCAACACCTGTTGCGGCCTTGAAGTCGCGGATATCCTTGCGGAGGTTCTCGACCATTTCCCAGCGGGTTGCGCCGTGCATGATGTTGTCACCGTCGAGACGTTTTGCGAAGTTCTTGTCGAAAGCGGCAGCCATAGGCTTGATGGCCATGAGTTCGTCCTTGACGGGCTCGATGTCGCGCTCCTTGAGCACTTCGGCATGGATTGCCGATTCGTATGCGTTTGCGGGGTAAACGTCCCAGGCGCCGAATACGATGTCATCGAGTTTGGCGATGGGTGCGATCTGGTCGTATTTAAGATATTTCTTGTCGGCACCTTCACCAACACGGATCTTGTCGTACTGAGTCATCGAGCCAACAGGCTTGGCAAGACCTTTGCGGGCCATAAGCACGCCGGTCATAAAAGTTGTTGAAACGGCACCGAGGCCGACTACCAAAACGCCGAGTTTACCTTCGGCAGGCTTTACGTTAGGATTGCTCATTTTTGAAAAAGATGTTTGATTTTTTTGATAATTCAAGTTAAGTGGCTTTCGCACATAATCATATAAGCACCGAAGCACCGCAACAACTACCACACCATGTGGGGAAATCCAGGCAATCGGGACAAGATGTTCCGACAAAGGCCGCAGTCTTCCCGACGGGGCAAATGTGAAAAAGCGTGTAAAAGTACACATTACTTTCCGAACAGAAAAAGATTTAAGCCAAAAAAATCGCCCCTCTTTGTTAAGATTTGCAAACGCAATGCCATTTTAGACAAAATAGTTTAAAATAAGTTCAATATCCCACCACAAACGTTAACCGATGCAAAACACCCTTCGGGTGATTTTTACCCTAAAAACCACATGTCACGTTAATCGGATGTCAGGAGACGGAGAGCCGGAACCCCCAGTCGTGCCTGCAGATATTCCCGTAATTTTGTTTCCTGGGCAACCGAGATGCGGTCACGGTAGGAAACGATAGCGACAGTTGCAGTATCAAGACGACCGGTAGCAATATCAGCAGTGACGGGTCTGGCAACGGCAAGCCCTGAGACCTGAGGAAACACTACCTTGAGTTCAGGAGCAAGGGTCCTTCCGATTGTATCGTCGCGCGTCAAGGCCGAAAGGCAGTGCCGCAGTGAATCGATGGTTGCCTGACTCCGTTGATATGAGTTCTGAACCACGGCATAAAGTTCGGATGTCGATGTTCCCTCGGAGACAGCACGTCCGGCCATAGGGTTGTCGCCCTGAATAATATTTATCCTTGTGCCCTGAAGTTTATAATACTTCAGCCTGGCCTCGAGCGCGCGCGTCAGGGAATCCTGCGGCATGACGGCACCGATCAGCATGATGTCGAGCGTGCGCTGTCCATGTCCGTCACGGAAAGTCTTGTATGAGACGACCTGGGTGGCGGGGAAGGAGCATTCGGCGTTGACAAATTTCTGGGCATCGATTGCGAAGCGCGATTCGCTAAGCATCGAATATGTCATGAACAGTGATGGTATCAGAGTGACGATGGCTATTCCATAGACTATCCGGCGGACTTTCCGGGCACGCTGGGCATCAACGGCCGGCACACTCTTGAATCGGAGGAGTTTCACTCCGATGAAGGTGGCCAGGGCGATAAAAATCGAATTTATGAGATACAGGTACATCGCCCCGAGAAAATAGTGGGGCTGACCTGTGGCGATGCCATATCCCACCGTACACAACGGAGGCATCAGGGCAGTGGCGATGGCGACACCCGGAATTACATTGCCCTTGTTACGCGAAGCGAGTCCTATGACGCCGGCACCGCCTCCGAAAAGAGCGATGAGTACGTCATATATGGTAGGCGAGGTGCGTGCGAGCAGTTCGCTGTGTCCCTCCCCGACAGGAGAAATCAGGAAGAATATCGTGGAGGTGAGGATAGATATGAGCGTAGCCATCAGAAGATTGCGCAGGGCCGTCTTCAACAGGCCGAAGTCCTGTATTCCCACAGCAAGACCAATACCGATGATAGGGCCCATAAGCGGAGAGATAAGCATGGCACCGATGATGACAGCGGTAGAATTGGTATTCAGTCCTAATGAAGCGACGAATATAGCAAGGATCAGAATAAAAATATTTGTCCCGCGAAACGATACGCCTGAACGTATCTCAGTCTCCACGTCAATCTGTCTCTCGACATAAGCCTGCATCGAGAAATAGTCCCTGAGATATCGGAGCACCTTATTTATAATAGCATTAGACATAATGAATGAATAGAGTCGAGACAAATAAATGAACTGTAGAAACGCACATGGCGTCAGTCATAAATTTAAAACATACTTGCGGGTAATTAAGTTCTGCCATGCGTGTCACCGGGTTCAATTTCCCGGATTTAATCATTCGATAAAAACAGAAAGGACGCCGGTTCGGGCGTCCTTTCTGTCATGCGGAGATTATTCCGAGATTTTTTCAGGGAAATATTATTCGTTCATGGTACGGAGGAGTTCGTCGTTGTCGCGGGTGCGCTCCATGCGGTCCTTGATGAATTCCATGGCCTCGATGGAGTTGCGGTCGCCGAGGAAGCGACGCAACACCCACATGCGGTTGAGATTTTCCGGGCGAACAAGAAGATCGTCGCGACGTGTGGAGGATGCCATGATGTCCACGGCGGGGAATATACGCTTGTTGGAGAGTTTTCGGTCGAGTTGCAGTTCCATGTTGCCGGTACCCTTGAATTCCTCGAAGATGACCTCGTCCATCTTTGATGAGGTTTCGGTGAGGGCAGTGGCGATGATGGTAAGCGAGCCGCCGCCCTCTATGTTACGGGCCGCGCCGAAGAAGCGTTTGGGCTTCTGGAGGGCGTTTGCGTCGACACCGCCGGAAAGGATCTTGCCGGAAGCGGGGGCGCAGGTGTTGTATGCCCTTGCAAGACGGGTTATGGAGTCCAGCAGGATTACCACGTCATGACCGCACTCGACCATACGCTTTGCCTTCTCGAGTACGATGGATGCAATCTTCACATGGCGCTCGGCAGGCTCGTCGAAAGTCGAGGCGATGACCTCGGCGCGAACGTTGCGACGCATGTCGGTGACTTCCTCGGGGCGCTCGTCGATGAGGAGTATCATAATGTAGGTCTCGGGGTGGTTCTCGGCGATGGCGTTGGCGATATCTTTCAGAAGAAGCGTCTTGCCGGTCTTGGGCGGAGCGACGATAAGTCCGCGCTGGCCCTTGCCGATGGGCGAGAACATGTCGACGACGCGGGTCGAGAGGTTTCCGGCCTTGCCCGATGTGATGTCGAATTTCTCATCCGGGAAGAGAGGGGTAAGGTGCTCGAAGGGTACACGGTCGCGAACAAAACGCGGACTGCGGCCATTGACACGCAGGACGTTGTTCATCGGGAAATATTTCTCGTTCTCGCGGGGAGGTCGGATTGTACATTCGACAACATCGCCGGCACGCAGTGCGTTCTGCTTGATCTGCTGTGCGGTAAGATATATGTCATCCGGCGAGGGGAGATAGTTGTAGTCAGCCGAACGCAGGAAACCGAAACCCTGATTATCGATCTCAAGCACGCCCTGGGCCTGGAGCAGGTCGGGGAACTCGTAGCGGGAGTTTGTGAGCGAGACACCCTGGCGCTTCTTGTTTTTCTTGCCCTGTCCGGGTGGAGGCGGCTGAATCTGAGTTGTCGCCGTAGGCTCGCCTATCATTATCGGGGCCTTGGCTGCGGCGGTGTTCTGAGCGGAGAACTGCGGAGTGCGGGACATTCCATCCTCGGGCTGACGCCCGGGTTGTCCCGCAACAGCCGTCGCCTGTTCCGCGGAATCATCTCCAGCGGGAGCCGGGGTCTCGGCAGCCAGACGCTCGCGCTCGGCGGCAGCCTCACGCTCACGCTGTGACCGGGGCATAAATGTGCGTTTTTTGCTTCCGGAGAAGAATGCCGAGAAGGAGTCATCAACCTGACGCGGTCTGGAAGCATCACCCTTAGGCTGGGGTTCGGCCGGCTCCCCGGCCTGAGGCTCGGGTGCGGGAAGTTCGTGCGCGACATCCACGACAGGCGGGACTGCCTCAGCGGAAGGCTTAGTCTCAGGCTCAGGAACGGATGCGGAAACGCCGGCATCCGAATCGGTGACAGGAAGCGGATTCTTACGGGGACGTCCTCTCCGAGGTTTATCAGCAGCCGGTGCCTCGGGAGACGAGGCCGGCGCCGGGACCTCAGGCTCAGGGAGCGGCGCGGCGTCCTCGGGAGCGTCGGCCGCTTTTTTCTTGCGGCCACGCTTCTTTGGTTCGGCCGAGGCATCGGCAGAATCAGCCTCGGCCTTTGGCGGACGGCCTTTCTTGCGCACAGGCTTTGCCGCGTCAGCCGCGGCCTTGTTTATTGCCTGAAGATCGAGAATGCCATAAATCAGGTCCTGACGCTGAGTAAGATCAATCTTCGTGATACCCATCTCTTCGGCAACTGATTTCAGCTGCTCGTCGGGCATATTGTCTAAGTCGGTAATATTATACATAAAAATATGTTAGAGGGGGAAGAATGCAATTTAGAATTGTAGGAGCCCACCGCAACATGCAACGACAGTTGACAATGGGTCAATATTTCCTAATCAGTAAAATCAGGTGCGATAAAAATGGAATAAATTGAATATAAGAGACTTTGCTGTCGATGAATTATATTTCACGGAATGCAGATTCCATAAGGATGCAAGTCCAGGCGCAAGAAGCCTGCCAGTATCTTCGAATGAAAAGCGAAAAAATGAAACGGGAAATACCTGAGGGATCAAATCTTAAGTCATGCATATAAAAAAACGATGGACGTGCAGGAATTAACAGTTGCAGGACTTAATCTCTGTTTTCGACTGCAAAGATACAACTCTTTTGTCAATAAAACAAGCGTTCGGCGCGAAAGTTCATAAAAAAGCCGCTGACATATTTCCGCATTAGCAGACAGGGATAACGATATACCGGCGATATGACTCACGCAATAGTCCAATATGGTTAACTTATGTTTCCTGACGTTAAACTTAGGTTAAAAGCCGGACACGGACTAAACTTTCGCCCTGAAAAGCAATCTTTAGAATACAGAAACAGGAGAATCAGCACGGGTTCCCGTATATGATTCGGCAAGAATCGAGTTTCCATACAACCATACATTCTCCACTCTCCTCTTAGTCAGAAAGTCGCCTCCGCCGGTTTCCATTGACCGCGGAGGCGACTTTCTTATTTTCTCAAACAGATGAAAGGAACTATCCGCGCCCCTCATACCTGACCAAGGCGGAACGCAGCCCCTCGGCTATCGGAGTCGAACTCAAAGCCTGAGTATCGAAGCCCACCATCACTGTTGTCGCACCACTCTTCAGGGCTCCAGAAACACGATTCAGAATCTGTTGCTCGAGCGTAAGCGAACTATGACCAAGGTTCTTGAGCCTTGTGACAACGCAGAGTTCTTCTCCGGGCAGAGTGGGATTATAGAATGTAGCGTTCACGTTTGCGACCACAACACTTAGAGTCTTTGGCGTTATCGCACCGCCAAGCACAGTCATGAAATAATCCTGTTTCGCCATATCGAAGTATTCGAAATAGGCATTGTTGTTCAAATGTCCGAACATGTCGTAGTCATTGAACCGCACCTGAATGTCAAGGCGGTGCCGCCCTCTTATTATTGCGGGAAGTTCCATATTAAACTAATGTGTAATTGTTCTATCTGGATAAACAAGCAATCTGTATGCAAAGTTAACATATAGAACGGATTTTTTAAAGTCTAATAGTTGACATGTTCCGCCATAGGGATAGCCCACATCACTACTTAACAGCACTTTACATTCGTATAAACATTTTTTAACTCAATTTTTTTTTGAGTTTTTTACGATGTTTATAATTTTGCACTCAGAATAAAGCAAGTATTGCAGTGAACGAAACCCACATTTCGTTTCCGTAGCCAAACTGATAGTAATATCCCTAAATTTTCTTTCCCCAAAAGAGCGATTCACGCTGCCCCCCGAGACTTCTTGAAGAAACTTGTTTGGATTATTACGCCCTCAGACTCAGGCGACTCACCTCCCTCGCGGGAGTAATCATCTTCGTACTTCGGCATCGTATCGCCACCTGCAGTCACGAAGACACCAACCAGCGGCAAAGCCGCTGAACAACAGAACTTTACTTTCACCAACAATTATAGATAAAAGTGTGACCATCGGTTCGTTCGTGAGAATAGGCCGATGTTTTTTATGTCAACATCAGCCGAATACGGGGGGGGGGGATAAAAGAAAAAGTCACCGAACGTGTCGGTGACTTTATTTGTGTGATCCATACTGGATTCGAACCAGTGACCTCTTCCCTGTCAAGGAAGCGCTCTAAACCAACTGAGCTAATGAATCAAAAAAGTGATCCGGACGCGATTCGAACGCGTGACCGTCTGCTTAGAAGGCAGATGCTCTATCCAGCTGAGCTACCGGACCAACCGTCAAAGGAAGGACCAAAAGGGCTGAACCAGACCAGTAAGCCGCCTTTGCGAGTGCAAAGTTACAACTTTTTCGCAAAACGACAAATTTTTTTCGTAACTTTGTGACAATTAATCCGCAAGGCTACAATCAAATACTACTAACCAATTGTCACAATGGAACTTACACCACTAACAGCAGTTTCGCCTGTCGATGGCCGCTATCGGTCGAAGACAGAGCGTCTGGATGCATACTTTTCGGAATTCGGCCTGATACGCTATCGCGTAAAAGTCGAGATACTGTATTTCGTGGCCCTTAGCCGCCGTGCCAAACTCCCTCAACTCGAGGGACTGACCGACGCCGACATCGACGAACTCCTCCGCATTCCGGCAGGATTCTCGCTTACGGACGCGATGCGCATCAAAGAGATTGAATCCGTGACCAACCACGACGTGAAGGCAGTAGAGTATTTCATCAAGGAGCAGTTCGACCGCCTCGGGCTGCAGAAATACAAAGAATTCATCCACTTCGGCCTGACATCGCAGGACATCAACAACACGTCGGTGCCCATGTCGCTGAAGGACGCCATCAAAGAGGTGTACCTGCCTGCGACAGAAGGACTGTTAGACCGCCTCGACGCCATGGCAAAGGACTGGGCAGACATCCCTATGCTAGCACGCACCCACGGGCAGCCCGCCTCGCCGACTAAACTGGGCAAAGAGATAGCGGTGTTCGCCTACCGCCTGCGCACACAGGTCGAAGCACTTCGCAACGTGACAATAAGCGGCAAATTCGGAGGTGCCACGGGCAACTTCAACGCCCACCGCCTGGCATTCCCCGGCACGGACTGGAGGAAGTTCGCGGCCGAATTCCTCCGCGAGGACCTCGGCATCGAGCGCGAGGAACTGACAACCCAGATTTCGAACTACGACAACCTTGCCGCCCTGTTCGACGCGCTGCGCCGCATCAATACCATAATAATGGACCTGGACCGCGACATGTGGATGTACGTATCAATGGAATACTTCAAGCAGAAAATCAAGGCAGGTGAAGTAGGCTCGTCGGCGATGCCCCACAAGGTAAACCCGATAGACTTCGAGAACTCGGAAGGCAACATCGGCATAGCCAACGCCATCTACGCTCACCTGGCCCAGAAACTTCCCGTCTCGCGCCTCCAGCGCGACCTGACGGACTCGACTGTCCTGCGCAACATCGGCGTCCCCATGGCGCACAGCCTGATCTCGATCGCCTCGACCGACAAGGGCCTGGACAAACTGGTTCTCAACCGCGAGGCGATAGACCACGACCTGGAGGGAATGTGGGCCGTAGTGGCCGAAGGCATTCAGACCATACTCCGCCGCGAGGGCTACCCCAACCCATACGAGACCCTCAAGGCGCTGACACGCCGCAACACTGCCGTCACCGCCGAGACCATAGCCGAGTTCATCGACACACTGGAGGTGGCCCCGGAGGTACGTGCCGAACTGCACGCGCTGACTCCGTCGAACTATACGGGATATTGATTGTTTTCAATTGTGTGTACCCGCACAGTAATTCATCCATTAACAATATCCCGTATAAAATGAAAAAGAGCCTACTATTCGTCCTAATCCTAATCGCCGGAGCAATATCGGCGCAGGCCGAAACCATCAACGACTTCTTCAACCGCGTAAAGGCCTCGACCGAATTCTCGGCCATGAGCCTGACGAAAGAACAGGCACGCGAGAGCCTTTTCGACTCGATGGACGTGGCCATATCGGAGACAGTCAGCGCCGCCACGGTGAAGGACCTGCGATTCCAGCTGGCCCTGTTGCCGGCAGCGCAGAAAATCACCGAGACCGAGGACGGCACAGCATTCGTGGCCATCTACTCCCAGCCCCTGAGCGGCGGGAAAGCACTGGTACTCCTAGTCGTGCTCAACGGCAAGAACGGCTGCGTAATAAAAGGCATTACCGACCAGGCACAGCTGGACAAGGGTCTGTCGGGACTGCACATGAACACACTGTTCGGCGACTGAGCCGTCAGGGATTGAACTGGGCGGTGTCGTAGAAGTCCATGATGTCGTTGGCCATAGCCAGGGCAGTGGCGCCACGGCCCAGAGGGTCGAGAGACGCCGACTCGGTGTAGGCCGCAATGGCTCCGGCACGGTCGCCGCGACGCCAGAGCTCAGCGCCCTTGCGGTAGAGTTCATCGGCACGTTTTTTTGTTTCGGTATCCTGCATATCGATTCTATCAAGTAATTTCGGGCAAAGTTAAGATTTTAATCCAAGGCCTGCAAACCGAGGCTTAAACCATCTCCTATATATTATATAAGCCGACAAAACAGAGTAAAGTTCAATGCACATGAAGAATCTACGCCACATACTCCTGCTCGTGCTGGCGGTATGCTCCGCCGGAGCCTACGCCGCCGACCCGACCGAGACCAAATACAGCGCGAAACAGTGCGAGGGCTCGCTGACGCCCTACCCCCTCGAGATTCCCGAGATAATGATTCCGGACTCGCTGGAGGCCGTATATGTCAGTCACGTCGGTAGGCACGGGTCCCGCTACCCGGCGTCAGCAGCAAACTGCCTGAAACTGAAAGAGGCGCTCGAACAGGCCGAGGCCGTAGGGACAATAACCGCGCAGGGCAAGAAACTGCTTGCGCTGACGAACGAGGTGATACGCCGGGCCAACGGACAGTGGGGCGCACTCGACTCGCTGGGCATGGCCGAACAGCGAGCGATAGCATCGAGGATGTTCGCCAATTATCCACACCTGTTCCAGGAGGGCAAACTGGTGAACGCAATCTCGTCATACTCGCCACGCGCCATGATGAGCATGTTCTCGTTCGTGCATCAACTCGACCGGCTGAACAACCGCGTAAACTTCACGACCTCGACCGGACGCGTAAACTCAAGACTGATGCGTCCGTTCGACATAGACAAAGACTATCTCGAATTCAGAAAGGAAAACCTCTGGCAACCTGCCTACGACGAATATTTCGAGAACGCATGTCCGGTATCGGCCATCTCGCGCGTGCTCGGCCGCGACTTCCCCTACGGCGACACCGAGAGGGCCCGCGACCTGGCGATTACCGAGTACTATGTCATCGCAGGACTGAGCTGCATGTCGATGTCGTGCAAGGTATCGGACTACTTCACCCAGGCCGAACTGAACGCGCTGTGGTCGTGCTTCAATCTGAGACAGTACCTGCAGCGCACGGCGACAACCGTGTCGACTGTTCCAGCCGACATAGCCTCAGACCTCGTGCTCGACCTTATCCGCACCATCGACGATGCCGTCGAAGGCACCAATCCGGCCTCGGCGGACCTGCGCTTCGGGCATGCCGAGACGCTGATGCCGCTGCTCTCGCTTCTGCGCATCCCCGGGTGCTACTATGTCACCAACTATTTCGACACCGTGGCCCTGCACTGGCGCGACTTCGATGTCGTACCGATGGCGGCGAACCTGCAGATAGTGCTTTTCAAGGCAAAGAAATCAGGACGCCACTACGTGCGCTTCGACCTCAACGAGCGCCCCGTGGCCCTGCCCGGCGCCAACACGCCACTTTACCTGTCGTGGCCCCAGGCACGCGAGTACATGATGCACTGCGTGCCGCTCTACGCACAATGACAGACTGACACATCATAATATATACAATAATATATACAGCCTGCGCCTGCAAATGTCCGTTCATGACATCAACAGGCGCAGACTGTTTTTTATCAGAAGGGATTCAGGGCCGAAATATACGGAAGGTGATATTACGGGCCGATGCGTATTTCTCGAGAAGGTCGGTGAGGTAGTCCACAGTATCGTCGATTGGCATTTCCACACCATAAATATTGATAACGATAAGCACCCGGCGGGCGTCGGGCGAAATCGACGTTCTGGCGTTGTCGCTCGTAGGGGTCGCTATGCCGCCGATGCTGTCGCGCAGCACAGGCATCCCGGCGATGTTCAGCGCACCGCGATGGATTGCCTCGTATGGCTCACCCTCGCGGCCGACACCCAGCGTCAGGGCATCGCCCTCGATGCGGTCGCGGTCGAATATCCCCATGGAATAGCCTGAGACTATGGATACAAGATTGCCGATGTCAACCAATGTCGACGTGCGGTAGAGGCTCTCGCCCTTGACAATGCGGCGACACATCGCCTCGGCCGAGGGACGGTAGCGGTTCGGTTCCTTGCCGCAAGCCTTGTAGGCGGCACGGGTCGCCGCTATGGCGGGGCGCTTGTTTATCATCGGAATCTCATAGGACGAGCGGATGCGTTCGCTGACACGCTCAATCTCGGCCCAGAGTTCGTCGCCTGTCGGCGAATCGGAGGCCTCGCACTCGCCGACGAGGAGCATGACGCCGGGAGCCTTCTCCCTGATGACGGGGTCAAAACGGATTTCCATAAGGCTTATCTGTAGTTCTCGGCCAGACGGCGGACAGTCTCGAGCATACGGACATCCGCGTCGGTCAGTTCAACATTACGGCGCGCCATTACGGTGCGGGCCGTGGCGAAGAACTTGTTCATGTCGACATCGGTATAACCCGCAGGCGAACCCTCGGAGAACGAGGCAAGGAAGGGACGCGGGAAGCCCGAGCCATGAATGTTGACACCCACGCCGAGGACAGTGGCGGTGTTGAGCATGGTGTTGATGCCCAACTTGGTATGGTCGCCCATAATCGCGCCGCAAAACTGAAGGCCGGTCCGGACAAAGCGACGGGCCGGGTAGTTCCAGAGTTTGATGGGCGTGTAGTCGTTCTTGAGATTGGAGGCAGTGGCTCCGGCGCCGATGTTGCACCACTCACCGATGACAGCATTGCCGAGGAAGCCGTCGTGGGCCTTGTTCGAGTAGCCCTGGATGACGACATTGTTGAGTTCGCCGCCGACCTTCGAATGCGGGCCTATGGTCGTGGCTCCGTAAATTCTGGCACCCATGTTGACATGAGAGTCGTCGCAGACTGCTATCGGGCCGCGCATACACGAGCCCTCCATCACCTCGGCGCCATGTCCGATGTAGACGGGACCACCGAGGGTATTGATGACGCAACCCTCGACGAAACCGGCGTCAGGCTCGATGAAAACCTGCTCACGCGGGCCGATTATGGTCGCACTGTCAGGCAATGGGCGACTGTCGCGCTCGGCCACAATGGCGGCGAAATCAGCAGCGAGGACCTTGCCGTTAAGCAGAAAAATATCGTAGACATGATTGACGGCGACTGGCTCGTCGGCGAGTTCGACACTGTCGTTCAGCGGCGAGCCTCCACGCCATGCCACAGGCTGGTGGGAGGGAGTATATACGGCCTGACCGGGCTTAAGTCCGGAGACGGCCCGGACTATGGTTTCATCGGGCACAAAGTGCCCATGGACAAAAATCACGTTCTCGTCGCCGGGCCTCACGTCGCCGGCAGGGAACTTTTCCTGCAGATAGTCCGCGGTCTGCCACGAATACTCGCCGGGGAGCATCCGGCGCCATTTGTCACCGATAGTGTCGATGCCGAGACGGAGTTCGCTGACGGGGCGTGTATAGGTCAGCGGCAGGAGGTTGTCGCGCACTTCGCGGGAGTCACATAAAACAATCTTCATAATCTTATATATCTTTATTTTCCTGCAAATTTATTAATTTTGCCGAAAAATAAAGACATTTCTTCCCATGAAGTTTATCGATACCGAAATCAAGGACGTATTCATCATCGAACCGCAAGTCCACGGCGACGCGCGGGGATATTTCTGCGAGACCTACCGTCAGGACGAATTCGACAAGCGCGCGGGACGCCACATCGAATTTGTCCAGGACAACGAGTCGCGCTCAAGCCGTGGAGTGCTACGCGGGCTGCACTATCAGCGCGGCGAAGCGTCACAGGCCAAGCTTGTCCGCGTGACCGAGGGCGAGATCGTAGACATAGCCGTAGACCTTCGCCGCTCGTCACCTACATTCCTCCATCACATTGCAGTGCGGCTTTCAGCGGAGAACCACCTCCAACTGTTCATTCCCCGGGGATTCGCCCACGGATTCCTAGTGCTATCCGACACAGCGGTCTTCCAGTACAAGGTCGACAACATATACTGTCCGCAAGCCGAGGTGTCGCTGCGCTTCGATGATCCGGCGCTCGGCATCGACTGGCCGACCGAAGGACTCGACCTCAATCTCTCCGCAAAGGACCTGGGCGCGCTGTCTCTTAACGAACTTAAGCACGACATGCTTTTCGCATGATTCAAGCGCGTGTCCTACCGTGCAAGCAGGCGCATTTCGCCCCTATACGAAATCGTTTTATCTTAATTCCTAACACTTTCGCGCTCTAATTGAAAAAAAATCACTACCTTTGCACTTTCAAAACGAGACGCGACCCCACAAGAACGCGCATCATACCGCGCCCGCAGGCTCGGTTTTCTGCGTATCCCAACGTCTCTCCGAAAACTCATAACTCATCTTGAATGGAAAAAAGTCAACCAAAACTCGACTTAATACTTGAAACCAGCTGGGAAGTGTGCAACAAGGTCGGAGGCATATACACCGTCCTCTCCACCAAGGCCCGAGTCCTGCAGAAAGCATACAAAGACAAAGTTATTTTTATCGGCCCCGACGTGTGGTCGGACGAGAATCCGTCACCCTTCTTCAAGGAAGTAAAATCACTGTTGCGCGACTGGCGGAACCAGTTGCTGCTTCCCGAGGGGGTCGAGGTGAGGGTCGGCCGCTGGGAGGTCCCGGGCCGTCCGATCGCCGTCCTTGTCAGATTCGACGGCATGTATCGCCTGAAGAACGATTTTTACGCCCAGATGTGGAACCTCTTCCACGTTGACTCGCTGCATGCCTACGGCGACTATGACGAAGCCTGCGCTTTCGCGCACGCGGCAGCACTTGTCGGCGAAAGCCTTATAAACTTCTTTGCGCCCCAATCAACCGGTGTCATAGCACATTTCGACGAATGGACAACCGGCATGGGCCTGCTGTACACCAAGGCACGCCTTCCGCGTGTGGCCACGGTATTCACCACGCATGCCACCTCGATAGGCCGCTCGATCTGCGGGAACGGCAAACCACTCTACGACCAGCTGCACAACTATAACGGCGACCAGATGGCCGAAGAACTAAACATGCAGTCGAAACACTCGCTCGAGAAAGCCGCCGCACTTAACGCCGACTGCTTCACTACTGTCAGCGATATTACCGCCGACGAGTGCGCCCAACTACTGGGCCGGCGCCCCGAGGTTGTCACATACAACGGCTTCGAGCAGGATTTCGTCCCTAAAGGCCGAGCCTACGCAGCCCTCCGCAACAAAGCGCGCAAACGCCTGCTAAAGGTTGCGCACGCACTCACCGGCGACATTCCCGCCGAAGACACCTTCATCCTCGCGACCTCAGGCCGCAGCGAATACCGCAACAAAGGCCTCGACCTTTTCCTTGACACGCTCGACTCACTGCGCCGCTCAAACCTTTCCCGTCCCGTCCTGGCCTATATCATGGTACCCGGATGGACTCGCGAGGCGCGTCCGGATCTGGCCGTCAGCATCGACACCGACACCTACGGCCGTCTTACGAATCCGGTGATAACACACAGCCTGAACAACGAGGACAGCGATGCCATACTATCGCGCATCCGCCAACTGGGCTTCTGGAACAATACCGACGACAAAGTCAAGGTCATCTATGCCCCGTCCTATCTCAACGGCAATGACGGCATATTCGACATGACATATTACGATCTGCTTTCAGGCATGGACGCGACTGTCTTTGCCTCATATTACGAACCATGGGGCTATACACCCCTCGAAAGCGTTGCCTTCGGCATACCCACCGTCACCACCTCGCTGTCCGGGTTCGGCCGCTGGGTCGAGGAATCCGGCCGTGCGGGCTTCGGCAAAAGCGGCGTGTCGGTCGTTCAGCGAAACGACTCGGACTACGACCAGGTGTGCGCGCTCATATCGGCGGACATCACAAACCTAGACAACGATCCGGCCGCACGGCTCGCCGCCATCTCGGCATTAGCCCGCGAGACAGCCTCGCTGGCCGACTGGGAGCATTTCATAATCCTGTATTATCAGGCATACGACATAGCCTTGCACAACGCTGAAAAGCGTCTATCACAGAGAAAATAGCAAAAATACAACCACAGTATCATACTTAGCCACCCGAACTTGCTTCACTTTATTTATCAAGCAACTAAAAACTTTAATATAAAAATATGATGAAACTTCCGGTTAGCAATACTAACGCACCCGTTTGGCGTGACCTCACCGTCAAGGCCGAACTGCCCACCCGCCTCAAACCCCTGGACGAACTCGCCCGCAACCTCTGGTGGGTATGGAACAGCAGTGCCAAGAATCTTTTCCGCGAACTCAACCCCGACCTGTGGCGCGCCACAGGCGAGAACCCCATCATGCTCCTGCAGCAACTTTCGTCCGACCGCCTCGAAGAAATCATCAAGGACGAGAAACTCCTGACCCGCATCGACGAAGTCTATGCCGCATTCAAAGCCTACATGGCCGAACCCGTCCGCAAGGACGTCCCCTCGGTATCATACTTCTCGATGGAGTACGGCCTCTGCAACTGCCTCAAGATTTATTCCGGCGGCCTCGGCGTACTTGCAGGCGACTATATCAAGGAAGCATCCGACTCCCACGTCGACATGACCGCCGTCGGTTTCCTCTACCGCTACGGCTACTTCACCCAGACTCTCAGCGTAGACGGCCAGCAGATAGCCAACTACGAGCCCCAGAACTTCAACCAGCTTCCCATCGAGCAGGTTCTCGACGAGAAAGGCAACCCCCTGATCATCGAAGTGCCCTACCCCGGCCGTATCATCTACTCTCACGTATGGCGCGTGAATGTCGGCCGCATGAAACTCTACCTCATGGACACCGACTTCGACATGAACTCAGAGTTTGACCGCCCCATTACCCACCAGCTCTACGGCGGCGACTGGGAAAACCGCATAAAGCAGGAATACCTTCTCGGCATCGGCGGCATAATCATGCTCCGCCGTCTGGGAATCCACACCCAACTCTACCACTGCAACGAGGGACACGCCGCCCTCCTCAACCTGCAGCGTCTGGTCGAGTATGTGCAGAACCAGCACCTCGACTTCAATGTCGCCCTCGAACTGGTACGCGCCTCGTCGCTCTACACCGTACACACTCCCGTACCCGCCGGCCACGACTATTTCGACGAAGGCCTCTTCGGCAAGTACATGGGTGAGTATCCCGCAAAACTCGGCATATCATGGAACGACCTCATGAACATGGGCCGCGAGAACCCCAACACCAACGAGCGCTTCTCGATGTCGGTGTTCGCACTCAACACCTGCCAGGAAGCCAACGGCGTATCGTGGCTCCACGGCGAGGTCTCCAAGAAGATGTTCGCCGGCATCTGGAAAGGCTATTCATGGGAGGAAAGCCACGTAGGCTACGTGACCAACGGCGTCCACATGCCCACATGGGCCGCTTCGGAATGGAAGCAGTTCTACTACGACAAACTCGGTCCCCAGGTGTTCGACCACCAGAGCGATCCCGCCGCATGGAAAGGCATCTTCAAGGTTCCCGACCAGGAAATCTGGGACATGCGAGTCGCCCTCAAGAACAAGTTCATCAACTTTGTCCGCCGCGACTTCAAGGCCAAGTGGCTCAAGAACCAGGGCGATCCCTCGGCTGTCATGAAGATCGTCGACAAAATCAACCCCAACGCTCTCATCATCGGTTTCGCACGCCGTTTCGCAACTTACAAGCGCGCGCACCTGCTCTTCACAGACCTTGACCGTCTGGCCAAGATCGTCAACAACGAGCAGTTCCCCGTGCAGTTCATCTTCTCCGGCAAGGCTCACCCCGCCGACGGCGCAGGCCAGGGCCTCATCAAGCGCATCGTCGAAATCTCGAAGATGCCCCAGTTCCTCGGCAAGATAATCTTCCTCGAGGACTACAACATGATCGTCGCAAAACGTCTCGTAACCGGTGTCGACATCTGGCTCAACACCCCCACACGTCCCCTCGAGGCATCCGGCACATCGGGCGAGAAAGCCGAAATGAACGGCGTCCTCAACTTCTCGGTCCTCGACGGCTGGTGGTACGAAGGTTACCGCTTCAACGAGCAGGCCGGCTGGGCACTCACCGACAAGCGCACATTCACCGACCAGGCCCAGCAGGACAAACTCGACGCCGCCACCATCTATTCGATGCTCGAGAACGAGATCATCCCCCTGTACTTCGCAAAGAACTCCAAGGGCTATTCTCCCGAATGGATACAGTACATCAAGGGCTCGATCGGCGACATCGCTCCCCACTTCACCATGAAGCGTATGATCGACGACTACATCTCGCGTTTCTACGACAAGGAGGCATCACGCTCGAAACGCCTCTCCGCCGACGGCTACAAGGTTGCCAAGGCCATCGTGGCATGGAAGGAGAAAGTCGCTTCAGAGTGGGACGGCATCAAGGTATTCGACGTCAAGCAGAACGGCGAGAACGCCAACTGCGCTACCGGCGACACCATGACAATCCAGATTATCGTTGACACCAACGGCATCGGCCGCGACCTCCACTGCGAGGAAGTCGTATACAAGGTTGCCGACGGCGAAGAACACCTTGCCGAACGCGTTCCCTTCAAGGTTGTCAAGGAAGAAGGAAATGTCCTGACCTACGAACTCAAGACAAAAATCAAGGATCCCGGAGTATTCCGCTATGGTTTCCGCCTCTATCCCTGGAACAGCGAACTTCCCCACCGTCAGGACTTCGCATTCAGCCGCTGGGTATAAAATCCGACTCAAAGAAACAATCATTAAATTCTCTCAATACCGTCAAGGCAGCGCAACACCAAAGCGCTGCCTTGACGCTTTTATTGCCGATTAACATATTTTTTGTAACTTTGCACCCGTAAAACCACAAGCCTCGTGAGAGGCATTCCACTCACATTTTTCACTCAAGGTATTAATTTTAAGGTATTTTTCTATGAATTTCAATCCTGGCGCAAATTTCCGGCCTAAGTTGTGGTCGGCATTGCGCAATTACAACGCGAAAAAATTCCAGGCAGACCTAGTCGCCGGCGTTGTTGTCGGCATTGTTGCACTGCCACTGGCAATCGCATTCGGCATCGCTTCGGGCGTAAGCCCCACAGTCGGCCTGATCACCGCAATCATTGGCGGCTTCATGGTTGCCGCTTTTGGCGGCAACTCCGTACAAATCGGAGGCCCGACAGGCGCTTTCATAGTTATAGTTTACGGAATCATAGCACGCTTCGGCCTCGAAGGTCTTGCCGTGGCTACATTTATGGCAGGTGTCATACTGATTCTAATGGGCATATTCCGTCTCGGCACTGTCATCAAGTTCATTCCCTACCCTATTGTCGTAGGATTCACCGCCGGCATCGCACTGACCATTCTTTCGACTCAGGTCAACGACTTCTTCGGTCTGGGACTTAGAGACCTTTCCGGTGACTTTATCTCAAAATGGGGAATCTACTTCCGGTCCTTCGACCGCACATCACTGACCACTCTTGCAGTAGCAATCGCCTCGCTCGCAATAATTGTCATAACGCCCCGCATCTCAAAGCGTCTTCCCGGAGCCTTGATGGCAATCATATTTGTCACTGCCGCCGTCTACCTGCTCAAAAGCCTGCTGCCGGGATTCAGCGTTGACACCATCGGCGACAGGTTCGGCTCTATGCCGACCGACATTCCCGAGCCAAAGGGGTTCAGCCTCGACATGGCTACAATCAATATGCTCCTCCCATCGGCATTCACCATAGCAGTCCTCGGTGCGATCGAGTCACTGCTCTCGGCCACGGTTGCCGACGGCGTCACCGGCTCGCACACACGCACCAACACCGAACTCATGGGCCAGGGCATTGCCAACTGTGTCGTGCCTTTCTTCGGCGGTATCCCCGTAACAGGCGCCATTGCCAGAACAATGACAAACATCACCAATGGCGGACGCACACCTGTCGCTGGACTCATTCATGCCCTGGTGCTTTTATTGATTTTCATCTTCCTGATGCCACTTATCAACTTTGTTCCCATGGCGACACTTGCCGCAGTGCTTGCGGTGGTAGCCTACAACATGAGCGGATGGCGAACCATAGTGGCTCTTACGACGGCTCCTGCCAGCGACATTTCTGTCATGACCGTGACTTTCTTCCTGACCGTGGTGTTCGACCTCACGATAGCCATCGAGATCGGACTTCTGCTCGCAGTAGTCCTGTTTCTTAAGCGAGTCACACAGAACACCGAAATCAAGGTTTACTCCCAGCAACTCGATGTTGCCGAGGGAACAGACCTCGACGCCTCGCATCACGAAGTCCTGGATGTCCTTCCAGGTGTCAGTGTCTACGAGATCGACGGCCCTTTCTTCTTCGGCATAGCGACAAAATTCGACGAGATGATGCGCTCTACACTCGTTGACAAACCAAAGGTCCGAATAATACGCATGCGCAAGGTCCCGTTCATAGACTCTACAGCAATGCACAACCTCGAGACACTGATCCGCTCGTCTCACAGCGAAGGAATCCAGATCGTGCTTTCCGGCGTCAAAGAAAACGTGCGCGAGACTCTTGTACATGCCGGAATTGACAAACTCATAGGTGCCGACAACATTTGTCCGCACATCTCAGTGGCCGTAGACAAAGCCAACTCCATCGCCCGTTCAGCCGAATCTTCCGCTTTCACGGGGGCGCCCGCCACTGCCTGACATATATCTCGCGATAACTAGCCAACGCATATATTTGCACCCGAATTCATGCGCCCGCTCTTTCACCTCCGCAAGGGAACCGTATTGAGCGGGCTCTTTATTTCTGACCGATTAACTCACAGTCCTTTGCCAATCGTTTACTTTCAAAGTTTTACTTGCGTATGTAAAAAAAAATTAATATCTTTGCGCCGCATTTAAACCCGTACTAATTTTCAACACACCTATGCACCTTAAGAATTTCCTCCCGATACTGATCGCGACCCTTCTCCTTGCATCCTGCTCGGCCCCCAAGAAAGTCCCGTATCTTGTTGACGCCGAATCGATTCCATCCGAAGTCCTCGCGCAGGCATCCAAAGCCGGTGACGCTGTCATTGTTCCCGGCGATCTTCTCAATATCCATGTTTACGCAGCCAACCCGGCCGCTGTGGCTCAGTTCAACAAGGGCCAGTATGTCGACGAAAACGGCTCCGTAGGCATCATACAGACCCAGACCTCTTACACAAACAGTACCACGACTTCTACCGAAAGTTATACCGACTACTATCTTGTCAACGAGGCCGGCAACATCGAGTTCCCCACTCTCGGCACCCTGCATGTGTCCGGACTTGACAAATCCCAGATTGCCGAACTTATCAAGAATGCCATCTATCCCAAATACATAAAGATTGTCCCCTCCGTCGAAGTTCGCCTGATGAACTTCAAGGTTACCGTTCTCGGACAGGTCAAGAACCCGGGTGTATATACTTCTCCCAACGAACGTTTCAATCTTCTCGAGGCCCTCGCCAAAGCCGGTGACCTCGACATCAAGGGCGAGCGTCAGAATGTCATGCTCATCCGCACCAACGTTGATGGAACCCGCGAGGTTCACCGCCTTAATCTGCAGGATCGCGAACTCCTTGTATCTCCTTATTTCAACCTTCAGCAGAACGACTTCATTTACGTAGAGCCCAACTCATCCGCCAAGCAGAATGCATGGCAGATGCCCCCGGCCTGGACAACCGCACTGTCGATCATAGGCACGGCATCATCTCTGGCCAGCCTTGTTGTCGGCATCGTTAATCTTTCAAAATAACATTTTAATCAATACTTGCATCATGTCTAACGACAACGTTGTTTCCGAGAACACAGAAAAACGTCCCGAGGAATCCTTCGACACCGTCGGTTTTCTCCTTGACATCCTTGCGCATTGGAAATGGGTACTCCTGTCTGTAATCCTGGGGGTCGGCATAGCATACTTCTATTGCGCGACAGTTATGCCCACGTATCAGGTTGATGCCAAAATCTACCTCAACAACCAGTCATCTTCGACATCCAATTCGCTGCTCTTTGACGAGGACTCGAAATTCCCATTCGGGACCATGTTCAACGGACAGCCTGACCAGACCGAGATTCAGATTCTGAAGTCACGCAACAATCTCGTCAAGATCGTCGACTCGCTGGACCTGCAGTATGCCTACTACAAGGAAGGCAAACTCCGCGACGAGCCTCTCTACCGCGACGAGGCCATAACCGCATCCCTTGATTCCGCCAGCCTGCACAAACTCAAGTCACCGATTACAATTACCGTTGAGAAAAACGGCAATAAATACGATATCACCGCCAAGACTCTGGTTGATCAGGAAAAGTTCGAAAAGGCCTATACCGCTAACGCTCTCCCTTACACAGTCGACGTTCCCACAGGCAAAGTCGTCCTTTCTCTGGCAGACTCAGAGGCCAACCTCGACTATAAAGAGAAAATCGTCATAAGCAATCCTCTTGCCGCCGCCGATGCCATTTCCGAATCGCTGACCATTGACTTCGTAAAGGATGCAAACCCCATTCTGGACGCATCCATCAATACCAATAATGTACAGAAAGGCGAGGACATCCTCAGCACCCTAATCATATTCTACAACCGCCGTCTGCTCGAGGACCAGAACCGTTCGGCCATCCAGACCGAGGCGTTCATCCTTGACCGTCTGGGAATGATTTCCGGCGAGCTCAAGGATGTTGAAGAACGTCTACGCGAGTACCGTCTGGCACACAACATCTCCGATGTCCAGGCCCAGACAGCAATGAACCTCACACAGCGCAGCGAGACCCAGTCCGCTCTCGCCGATGTCGACGCCGAGATCCGTCTCATCTCCGAGGCCGAGTCCCAGATCCGCCAGCAGGGTTCAGCCCCCACCACTATCGGTGCCGTCACCAAAGACAACGCGATCAATTCCGAGATTGCCAACTATAACAAACTTGTTGCCAACTACGAGCTCCTTTCCCGTGACCTCACTGACGAAAGCGACCAGCTGGTGGCAATCCGGTCCAAACTTCAGGAACAGCGCTCCACAATCATGCGTTCTCTGTCGTCCGCGAAGACCGGTCTCGGCCAGCGGCGCGGAGCCATCGCATCTATTGGCGGCGGAGCCTCTGCCCAACTCTCGTCACAGCCGACTGTCGACAAAGGTCTTCAGGAAATCTTCCGCGAGCAATCCGTAAAGGACAACATCTACACTTTCCTCCTCCAGAAACGCGAGGAAATCGCCATCCAGAAAACCCTCGCCACACCAGTCGCCCAGTTCATCAACAACCCCAAGGATGAAGGTCAGAAGTCTCCCCGACGGATGCTTATCCTCGCCGTAGGATTCCTGCTCGGCCTGTTTGTTCCTACGGGCATCATCTATCTTCGCCGCACCATCTCACCCAAATTCAAGGACAAAGAGGAACTTGCAAAAGTCACCTCAATTCCTATCATCGGCGAAATCAATCAGGATGACAGCAAGGATCCCGTCGTTGTCGGTGAGAATGTCAATTCTTCGATCGCCGAACTTTTCCGCCTCCTCCGCAACAATATCAATTTCACTGTCGGAGGCGCATTCCATAAGGTCATACTTATGACCTCGACAATTTCCGGCGAAGGCAAGACCTTCATTTCATTGAACCTCGCCATGACCTATGCCCTTACCGGCAAAAAGATTCTTGTCATAAGTCTTGACATACGCCGTCCGGCTCTTGCACGCACCTGCGGCTTCACCAACGAGACCGGTGTCACGACCTATCTCTCAGGACAGGAATCGGACATAAACTCGCTCATCAAGAAGTCACCGTTCAACGATAATCTCGATGTACTTCCCGCAGGTCCTATCCCGCCTAACCCCAACGAACTGCTGATGTCGGACCGCATGGCCGAGATGTTCAAGACCCTGCGCGAAGAATACGACTATATAATTGTCGACTCCGCGCCTATCGGACTGGTTTCCGATTCTCTGCTCATCGCCCCCTATTCTGATGTTCAGATTTATGTCTCACGCGCCAACTACACGACAAAGAAGGCACTCGTTACTCTTTCCGACGCAGTGAAATCCGGTCGCCTGCCCCACGCATACATCCTGATTAACGGTGTAAACATGAACTCAGGCACATACATGTACCGCCGCTACGGATACAGTTATGGCTACGGCGCAAAACATGGATATGGCTACGGTTACGGAGAGAACCAGCACAGACATAAGAAAAAAGGCATCTTCGGCCGCAAATCCAGAAGATAACCTGCAGCCAAGTATAATTCCACCTACATATATGGACAAGACCCGCCACGATGGAGGGTCTTGTTTTTTTTCATACATGACTCCTCGCATAGATTTGTCATGACAATGCCAAACCAAAAGCCTTCAGCATGCGTTTATTTTATAACTAACAAAATAAATTATCATAACTAACACTTTTCAACTATGATGAAGAAATATATCGCCGAAGGTGTCGGTACAATGTTTCTCGTGCTTCTGGCCTGCGGTAGTGCCGTTCTAGCCGGGCCTTCTATCCACGGTCTTGGCATAGGCCTATGCTTCGGCCTGGTTCTTGTATGCCTTTGCTACGCAATAGGCGGCATTTCCGGTTGCCATGTCAACCCGGCCGTATCACTTGCCGTCTACCTGTCAGGACGAATGAAGGGAATTGACTGCATTGCATACATAGTCTTCCAACTTATCGGAGCCGCTATCGGCGCCGGATTCCTCTACTGGTTCACCCATTCGGCTCCCGACTTCGTATTTGGCGGAATTACCGGCGACAACAATCTCGCCACCAATGTCCTCCAGCCCGGCGCGACCACATCAATGGCCCTCATGTCCGAGGCCCTGCTTACATTCTTCTTCGTATTGGTGGTCCTTGGCGCCACCGACGAGAACCATGGCGCAGGCAAACTTGGCGGCGTAGCCATCGGTCTTGCACTCGGCCTTGTCAACATAGTGGGCATACCGGTCGACAACTGCTCGGTCAACCCGGCCCGTTCCTTCGGCCCCGCTCTCTTCTCACCCGATGCATGGGGCGACTTCTGGATAATGGTGGTAGGTCCCGTTATCGGTGCCGTTGTAGCAGTGCTCTGCTGGCGCATGATCGCCGCGAGCCGCAAATCACGCTCCATCGAATAAAGACATTTCGGACATCGTGCCGACAACAATTTTCAAAAAATCACTTTATTGTTCCCGATAAAGTGATTTTTTTTGTACCTTTGAAGCGTGAAACAGATCAAACGCTTAAATATCGGTGCAGGCCGTCGTGGGAATGCTATATTCTCACGCCTGTTGCTTGTATCCGTATTTGCGCTTGCCTTGATTCTCCCCGCAAACATGTTTGCCGCTCCGGCAGAAAACAACCCGAAGGAACAGGCCGCGGCCTCCGTCTCGCTCGAGGATGCCGACCGCATCGACCTCTCTGTACATGACGGATACGTATTCATCACGACATCAAAGCCGCTGAACGTTAAAATATTCTCTATTCTCGGCCAACTCATTTCATCGACTCGTGTATCTCCCGGCACCACGCGGCTGAAACTTCCCGCACGCGGCATATACATACTCAAGGCCGGTGACATAACACGACGAATAACTGTCTGACCCTCTCAAAACCGCACCTTGTGGACAGCATAACCATAAAAGTCATCAATAACTCAGGCTTTAGGCTGCCGGAGTATGCCACTCCCTCGTCGGCTGGCATGGACATCCGTGCCGCGCTCGATGAGCCCGTGGTACTTGCCCCCCTCGAGCGACGCCTGATTCCCACCGGACTGCGTGTCGAGATTCCATCCGGATATGAAATCCAGATACGTCCCCGGAGCGGCCTGGCACTCAGGCATGGCATATCTCTGGTCAATACGCCCGGCACTATCGACGCCGACTACCGTGGAGAGATCGGCGTGATATTGATCAACCTTTCCTCCGAGCGTTTCACCGTCAACCCCGGCGAGCGCATCGCCCAGATGGTCGTGTCGGCATACACTCGCGCTGAATGGCTCCCGTCCGAGACCCTCGCCGACAGCGAGCGCGGCTCAGGAGGATTCGGGCACACCGGCACGGAATGAACGCCAGCGTCCGCGACGGCATGAAAAAAGCCCGGGCCTTTACAAACTTTTCTCTCTCCCCGGCCGTTCAAACATCATGAACTCTCTCAGAAAAGCACTATATACCCTCTTCGCATCCTTTAGCGCGGCCATACTGGTCAGCACGGCCGTCGCATCAGAAAAGAATGTCTCGTGGGACTCCGCCGCAGCCCTTCGCAAGGCAGACTACGCCTTTGCCCAGGCCGCGGCGGCAAATGCACTCGATTCCTTCGACCTTGCTTTCCGTCTTGCCGACTACGCGTCTTCCCTCAATCCCGGCGATGTCACCATCGCCACACTAGCCGCTACCCTGAGACTACCTCTGGTAACCGACTCCCTAGAGACCGAACGAATCTACTCACTTATCCTGCGACAGTTCTTCGAACACCCCGACGATTACGAAAACGGTCTTCTTGCCGCCAACGCCGCCGAGCAACTGCGGCGCATCGACGACCTGACACATATCTGGGAGACTCTGGATTCCGTATTCCCGTCCCGTCAGGACATAGCGCCCAATCTTTCGTCGGCCTACCTGATGAAATATTACATCACCCGCGACACCGCGGCTTTCGACAGGGCGATGTCCATATACAACCGCCTCGAAAGCGGCATGGGCAAGGACCCCGGACTGAGTTCCTATAAGATCCGCGCCTTTCAGATCAAGGGCGACACCGCGGGAATCATCTCCGAAATAAAATCCCTCACCGAGGCCCTCCCCTACGAATCTGCCGTTTGGCTCCTTGCCGGCCAGACATATCAGGCCGAACGGCTTGACTCTGTCCGCGAACTCGAGTTCTTCCAGCGCGCGGTTCAGGCCGACTCGACAAACGGCCAGGCTCTGCTCGCTCTTGCCGAATACTATCAGGCACACGGCGACTCGCTTGCCTATCGTCACGAGATGCGACGTGCGCTACTCAGTCCCGGTCTCGATCCTTCAACCAAAACAGACCTTCTCTCGTCCTACCTGCGCTTCAGGGGCCAGGACTCCGCCTCTTGGCCCGAGATAAGACAGGACTTCGACTCCCTCACTGTCATAAACCCCGGTGAGGCGGACATACATACGGCATATGGCGCATTCCTTGACTATATCGAAGAGCCCAAAGGCGCGCTCGAGCAGTTCATCTACTCCCTCAGCCTCGAGCCTTCCAACGAACGCGTCCGCACCTCCGTCATGTATCACCAGTTGAACCTCAGCGATACGACCGCAGCAATTGCCACCGCACGCGAAGGCCTGAAAATTTCCCCCTCAAACCTTCTTTTCCCGATCATGGCGGCCTCACTCCTCAGCCAGCAGGGACATATTTCCGATGCTTTCACCGTCATCGACAGCACGGATATCAGCGAGGTAAACAATCCACAGGCCGTAGCATCTTTCCTTACGACAGCCGCCGACATCTACCAGATGGCCGACAGCATTTCCCTGGCACTCACCACCTACGACCGTGCAATCGCCCTCGCTCCCGACTTTGCCCTGCCATATAACAACGCATCATACGCCATGGCCACTCACGGCGGCGACCTTGACAAGGCACTACGCTATGCCCGCTATGCCGTTCTCTCCGATGTTGACAACCCTACGTATCTCGATACTTACGCATGGGCTTATTTCAAACTCAAGAACTATCCCGAAGCCAAATCCTATATAGACAAGGCTCTGGTTCATGCCGGACTTGTGTCAGACTCCACGCTCAATGATTCCGTCAAAGTCGAACTAACGGAATTGGTTCCGCCGGAACTCGACAGTACCGCAAGCGACACCGGGGATAACACAGCCATCGATGCCACCGACGATGACAGCGGCGATCTACCCGCTGTTCCCGGCGACGCAGAGTCTGACGAGCCTTACTCCGGTTCCGCCGAGATTCTCGAGCACGCAGGCGACATCTATTTCATGTCCGGTCTTCCCGACCAGGCCGTAACTTTCTGGGAACGAGCCGCCGCCCTTGCTCCGGACAACGAACTGCTTGCCCGCAAGGTCAAGAACAGGACTTATTTCTATAAATAGCGTCGACAACTTCCATTCATCACTGAACAATGACAAAATACAGAAACTTCATCACCATACTCCTCGGCGCCCTTGTCATCCTGGGCACAGCCTCATGTCATTCCGCTCGCAATGCCTCCAGCACTCCCTCACGCCCACTCAGCGAATGGCACGAGCTTCAGGTTCCCGTCCGCGTATCTGTCAAATCACCGATGAGCATGAGCCTCTCGGGACGCGCCACTATGGTACGCGACTCACTGATCAACATTTCGATGCGCGTCTTCGGTTTCGAGGTCGCAGTAGTAAACATGACCGCCGACTCGATATTTGTCGTTGACAAGCACAACAAATATTATTTCGCAGAGCCGCTCTCGTCCGTAATGGGCTCCCATCAGATTTCCGTCGGCCGGATACAGGATCTCATTCTGGGTCGTGACACCGAATCGCTTATCCTTGCCGGCGTGGCCGAAAGCCCTGACGCATCCGACAAACAGCCCAATACGCTACTCTTCCGCAATCCCGGGTCCCGGGAGCCTGTCACAGTCTCTTTCAACGATTATGTCAGCACCGACTTCGGTCCCGTTGCCTCGGATGTCAGCATCAGCGCCCCGGTCAAAGGCATGGACATCGATGCCTCGCTCACATGGTCTGTCGATGACGCCAAGTGGAACTCTTCGCCCCGCATTTCATTCAAGGCCCCCGGCTCAGGCTACAGGCGTCTCTCCGTCGACCGCATCAGGTCGATATTCAAGCCTTGACCTTCTGCCGCCTGATTCCCTCCGCTTACTCCCAATCCTTTCACTTTCTGACTAACCGATTTGAAACATTTTCTGCACATATTCCTTGTTTTGCTGGCAGTCGCCCTGACTGTCCCGTGCATGGTTTCCATTGCCGAAGGACCTGTCGCGGCAATGTCAAAGGCAAAAAAAACTTCTGGGAAGTCCAAAACCAGGAAGAAATCCTCAGGCAAACGCAATTCCTCATCAAAAACCAGCAAGACACGTACCCAGTCGGTCGTGAACCGCGAGCGTCGCCAGACCGAGCAGGAAATTAAGCAGACACGGCAGGCAATAAACGAGAACACCCGTAAGACACGGCAGAACCTCGACCGTCTGAACAACCTGGACGCACAGATTTCACGTCAGGAGTCAACCATATCCTCGCTATCGACACGTCTCGACACCATCAACACCCGCATCTCCTACTCCGAGGATTCAATCGCAGCAATCGAGGGACAGGTCGCGCAACTGCGTAGCGAACTCCGCGAGGACCTTCGCGGAATGCGTTCACACCGTCGCCGCGTCAACTCGCTTGCCTTCATTTTCTCGGCTCAGGATTTCAACACAGCATCCCACCGGTACTCATACCTCCGCCAGTTGCGCACCGCCCGCAGCCGCAAGATTGCGGCCCTCCGTGACGCGCTTGCCCTGCTAGACGCCCGCCGTGCGGCGCTTCTCACCCTTCAGCAGCAGCATTCCTCCACATTGACGCAACTCAACATGGCCCGTCAGATGATGGAGACCCAGCAGGGCCAGGCACGCCAACTCGCCCGGCAACTCTCCGCCGAGGGCCGCTCCCTCCAGCAGATTCTAGCCGAGAAGAGACGCCGCGCCCAGCAGCTCGACGCCGAACTCAACCGCATTATCGAAGCCGAGGCACAGGCTGCCGCCGCAGCCGAACGCAAGCGTCAGCAGCGGAACAATACCGCATCCACATCAGGCAATACTTCTTCCGGCAACTCCGGCCGTCAGACCGGCGGCAAGACCGGAACCGCCGAGGCCGACCGCAGGCTCTCAGGTCCCTTCAGTTCCAACAAGGGGCGCCTGCTCTTTCCCGTTGCCGGCAACTATACGATCACTGGCACCTTCGGCCGCTCTACTCGCCACGGAATGGCAATCGACAACTCGGGCATCGACATCTCGGTAGCCCCGGGAACAAAGGCCCGTGCGGTTTTCGACGGCACGGTGACTTCCGTATTCATGATGCCTACATACCACAACGTCGTGATTATACGCCACGGAGGATACCTCACAGTCTATGCCGGTCTTACCGGAATAACAATTGCCAAGGGCCAGCAGGTCCGCTCCGGCCAGAACATAGGCACGATATGGACAAACCCCGATGCCGACAACCGCACCGAACTCCATTTCGAGGTCCGACACGAGCGCACGAAACTCAACCCCCTCCAGTGGGTACGCTGATTCCGTATGGCCACGACAAGAACACGTCCACTGTCGCGCGCGATTTTTCGCGCCATCAGCGCCTTCTCGGGTGTCAAGGTCCTGTCTCTGCTGTGTTCTGTAATCCGTAACAAACTCATCGCTGTGCTCCTCGGCCCGTCAGGCATGGGCATTATCTCGCTCTACAACTCAGCCATCGAGATGATTGGCGCCCTCTCTCGCCTGTCTGTCGACCAGAGCGCGATACGCGACATCTCCGGCAGCACAGGCGCGGACAACGCCGACCGCATTACTGTGGTCGTCCGACGTTGGTGCCTGTGGCTCGGCATCGCAGGCGCCGCCGTGATGTGCCTCTTTTCTCCGCTGCTCAGCAGATGGATGTTCGGCGATACTTCACGCTGGATGAATTTCTGCGCGCTTTCCGCCGTTCCCTTTGTCACGACAGTCGCCACAGGCTATACGTCGCTGATGACAGGGTTCGGCCAGTTGAGGCGTCTTGTCAGGGCCACACTGTTTTCCTCGCTGATCGCACTCATTGTCTCGGCCGCTTTGCTTCTCTGGCTGGGAGAGAATGCCATAATCCCGATGCTGATAGGCAACGCCCTTGCCGTACTCGCCGGAGCACTCGTGTTCAGTCCGCGCGCACGGCGTGTCGCCATGCCCTTTCGCGAAATCTGGCATTACGGCGCAGGATTCATCCGGTTGGGCATACTCATCACCATCGCCACATTCGTCTCCTACCTTTTCTCCTACCTTTTTGTAATCTATCTCAACAATACGGCTTCTACAGCTGACGTCGGCATCTATCAGCCGGGCTATACGCTGCTGAACACCTACGTCGCCGTATTCTTCGCCGGAGTCTGGGTGGAATATTACCCCAGGCTCGGACGCGCCATCCACTCACGCCGTTCTGTCTCCGCCATTGTCAGCCACGAGATATCCATTACGCTCAGCATACTCCTTCCCGCCGCTATCGCCTTCATCGCCGCCGACTCGCTGATCGTCAGCCTCCTGTACGACCGGACATTCCTCGGCGTGCTGCCATTCCTCACCACCGGAATTGCCGGAATTGTCTTCCGCACTTTCTCCTGGTGCGTGGCATACGTCATCATCGCCAAAGGCGACGGTAAGATATTCATACTAACCGAAAGCATCGACGCTGTCCTGGGGCTCTTGCTCAACATTCTCGGCTGGCACATCGGAGGCTTTACGGGACTTGGCATTTCATATGTCATATGGTACATGCTTTACAGCGTAATCGTCTACACGGTCTACCGGCGACGCTACGGTCTGCGTATGCCACGACAGACCATTTTCCTGACCTGCGGCGTAGCCATCGTGCTCGCTGCGGCGATCATTCTCAAACTCACCTTCGGATGGTGGGCGACGGCTGTCATGGCCGTTCTCGCGGTACCCGTTTCCCTCCGCTCCCTGAGACGGCGAAGCCGGGCCTAAACACAAGTGGCCGTGTCCGTAACGCCATTCGCTGTACCACCACTCTCTTTTCTGTTTAACATGTTTTAACCCCTTTTGTCTCGCTGTTCGGACTAAAAGGCGTACCTTTGCCTCGAATTCTGATATATACAAGATTTTAGGGTCTCGCCCCGAAGTGTTCGGGCTGGGATTCTTAATTTTTTACTTGTCTCATCACTCTCCACCACACTGAGTTTTTATTATTAACAACAAACTGTAATTCTTAATTCTTATCATGGCTATCACCTACATGACCAAAGATGGTTATCGCAAGAAAATGGAAGAAATCGCTTACCTCGAATCCGTAAAGCGTCCCGAGATATCACGTGCAATCGCCGAGGCCCGCGACAAGGGCGACCTCTCGGAGAACTCCGAGTATGACGCCGCAAAGGAGGCCCAGGGAATGCTCGAGATGAAGATATCCCAGCTCAAGGACCTCGTCGCAAACGCCCGCATCATCGACGACTCCAAACTCAACAACGACGAGGTGCAGATTCTTAACAAGGTCAAGATCAAGAACGTGGCCAACGGAATGACCATGGAGTACACCATCGTCGCCGACTCCGAGGCAAATCTCAAGGAAAAGAAAATCGCCTCCTCAACCCCAATCGCCCAGGGCCTCCTCGGCCACCGGCTCGGCGACGTTGTCGAGATCCGCGTTCCCTCCGGACTCATGAAGTTCGAAATCGTCGAAATATCTTTCTAATCCAACGCTCATGTCAATTTTCTCAAAAATCGCCGCCGGCGAAATCCCCTCATACCGTGTGGCCGAGGACGAGAACAACTTCGCCTTCCTCGACATCAACCCGATGACTCCCGGCCACGTCCTTGTAATCCCTAAGAAGGAGACCGACTACATCTTCGACATTCCCGAAGACGAATTCTCTTCCCTGTGGGCTTTCGCCCACAAGGTTGCCAAGGCCGTCAAGGCCACCATGCCCTGCAAGCGCGTCGCTGTCGCCGTCCTCGGCATGGAGGTTCCCCATGCACACATCCATCTCGTACCCATCAATTCAGAGGCCGACATGGATTTCCGCAAGCCTAAACTCCAGTTGCCCGACACCGAGATGCGCTCCATAGCCGACGCCATCGCCGCTCAGTTCGACAAACTCGACTGATCATCACGCAAACCCACTCTGAACTGTCAATCGCAATGAAACATATTATCGCATTTCTCACAGCCATCCTGATGCTGATTTTCTGCGCCTGTTCGGGCAGCGAGTCACACAAGGTGAATGGTGACGGCGAGGGATGGACCATCAAAGGCACCATCAAGGGCGCGGCCGACTCAACTGTATACATCGAGTCCTCCACACTCAACAACTGGTATCCCGTCGACTCGCTTGTTCTCGGCTCGGACGAGACATTCTCATACACCGAGGCCCTCCCTGACAGCATCGGCAACATCTACCGTGTCCGCCTGGGCTCGAAGTCAGTCTACTTCCCCGCCATCGGCAAGGAGACCGTCGAACTTGCCGCCGACATAAAGAACTTCGACAAAGGCTACAGTCTCTCCGGCTCAAAGGGCGCCGAAAGTTTCGCCCGCGCCGATGCCCTGATCGCCGCCTCTCTCGACAGCCTGGGTGTTGACGGCACTATCGCGAACCGTGCCCTCCGCAACGAACTCAACGTGATGATCAATCTCGACGAGACATGCCTCCTGTCCTACTACCTCATCAACAAGCGCATCGGTCCCGACTACGTACCCTTCTACAACCTCGTCGATCCCACCGACCTGAAGACCCTCGGCAACGTCGCCAACAACTTCGCGCGCCTGCGTCCCGATGACCCCCGCACCAAGGATCTCGAGACCCTCTACCTCAACGCCCGCCGCGAGGTCAACCGCCGCAAGGGCCGCAGCACAGTCATCGAGGTCGACCCCTCGCTTACCACTACACGCCCCGAGGTCCCGATTCGTCTCTACGACGCTAAGGGCCGCGAGCAGGACTTCGCACGGCTCCTCAAATCCGGCAGGCCCGTAGTCCTGAACATCACACGCTTCGACCACAAGGACTCCCCGGCAAACACCATCGCGCTGAACAAAATCCGGGAGCAGAACCCCGACGTTCAGATCTATCAGGTCTCCTTCGACATCGATGAGATGGCCTGGAAGCAGCAGGCCCTGACCATGCCTTGGATTTCCGTCTGGGCCACGCCACAGGTCGGCAACGACATCATGATGGGCTACAACGTAAACCCCAACACCACGCCCACATCATTCCTCTTCGACAGCAACGGCGACCTGACACGGCGAGTCACCGATCCCGCCCAACTACCCGCTGCGGTCGCCGCGCTCCACTGATCACCACCCTAATTTTCACGGGACAATATATGGAAGTCAGCCCCTTCACGGCTGACTTTTTCATTGCCCCGCGCTCACGGCAAATTCTTTTAAAGACGGCCCGATATTCTGCCGGGGTCAACATTTTGACCCTGAAATCGGTTATGACTCTTGATGAAGAATTTATTTAGAATCGCGCTGACCGCTGCCGCCGCGCTTGTCCTCTATCTCTCTTTCGCGGCAATGAGCGTACAGGAAAGCCCGGATCCCCTTCCCGGTGTACATGATTCCGCGAAGGCGCGGGCCGACAGCATCTACGAGGCTGCGGTCAGTCTTATCAAGAAGTACGAGACACTCCACCAGCCGCGCCACTGGCCGCTGGTAGGCTATGGCCATATGGTCCTCCGTGGCGAGAAGTTTTCCCGCACCAGGCCTTTGAGCGAGGAGGCCAGCGACAGGCTCCTCCGCAAGGACCTTGCCAAGAACTGCGCCGTGTTCCGCGAGTACGGCAAAGACTCTCTCCTGCTCGGCGTCCTCGCCTACAACATTGGCATGGGCGCTGTCAAACGCTCCGCCGTCGCCCGTAAACTTGCCGCCGGCGATCGCGACATCTATCAGGACTACCTCCGGCACTGCCGTTATCGCGGACGTGAGGTCGCCGCCCTACGCAAGCGACGCGACGAGGAATTCCGCCTGCTCTTCGACCCTGAGGCCGACCCGTTGGCCAAGGCCGCGGGTGACGTCAGGAATCAGGCCGCACGCATCGACTCCGCCGCCATACTTGCCGTCGGAAAACTGATATGATATGATTTTCAACCGTATTTCCATAACACCTATCAAACGAATGACCTTACGCTACCTGCATATAATTCTTACCGCCCTGCTCATGGGACTCCTGGCCTGCAGCGGCAAAAACAGCGGACAGGAAGTCCCTCCCGTCCCGGCCGACACACTGCCCGACGGCATCGTCTCGCTCACTGACGCCGTGCGGCGCGGCGATGCCGCGGCTTTCGCCGCCAGGGTCGCCTACCCGCTCGAACGCACCTATCCGCTCCCCGACATCACCGACAGCGCCCACATGCAGGCATACTACGGAACCATTGTCGACGATTCCCTGCGCAAGGTCATAACCTCCGCCTCTTCCTCCGACTGGCATGCCTACGGCTGGAGGGGATACAGCCTCCACGACGGCGAATACCTGTGGTACGACGAGGCCGGCATATACAGCATCCCATATGAGTCGGCCACCGAGAAGCGCCTGCGTCAGAGCATCATCGACTCGGACATGGCCTCCCTTCCGGAGAGTCTGCGGCATGGGTACACACCCGATGCCTGCTTTGCCGAAAATGACGGTCCCGGTTACGTTTTCCGAATCGACCGCGCGCTTTCCGACACGCTCGCCGACGGCTCCGCACGCTATCGCCTGTGCGTATATGAGTCCGTGAAAAGCCTCGGTGGCGAGCCTTCCGCCATTTTTTACGGCTCACGCCGCGTCGAGGGTACCGCCGCAGTCCCCCACTACACCTTCGCCTCGGCTCACGCCGTCGCATCCCGCCATGCCTCTTCCGCAAGACCGGGCATCAGCGACGCCGCGGGAGCCACAGTCTATCCCTACACCGAGGACGGCTCCCCCGTCACCGTCACCCTGACCTTCGCTGGCGGCAAGACCCTCGACATCCCCGTCGAAAAAGCCTACTGGACCACACTCACCCCCAACCCCTGACCCTTGTCTAATTTTTTATTTCTAACACCACCCTCCTGACGTTTCAATACACAAAAAAAGACCTGAGTACTGATATTAGTCAATCACAAATAACTTCCCCCTTCATCACGACTCCGACTTCTGATCCTTATCCCCTCCTCATTCTAACATAAATTTGCATACCTTGGATTTTATTAGTAATTTTACATCGCATTTCAGACAATCTTTATGACCCGATGTCACATTTTTTGCGATTTGCCCCCGCTTCTGCTCTCCGAAGCGGCATTTTCGTGTGCTTTTATCTTTCCTTCTCGCATTGTCTGACTGTTTTTTCCAATCCAATCACATACTCGGAATTATTTTTATCCAATCTATAACCCTTACACAAGTTTAACCAATCCCATTTCTAACAATGAGAAGACTAATTTCAGTTTTCATGGTCCTTTGCCTTGCTCTCGGCATCTCCGCCTCGGCTCAGGGCACCATGAAGTGCCAGGGAACGGTTGTTGACGAGGCCAATGAGCCCCTCATCGGCGTCTCGATCGTTATCACCAACGGCAAGCCTGTCGGCACCACCGATGTCGACGGCAGATTTTCTGTAATTGTTCCCACTCGGACCAAGTCGCTGACTTTCTCCTATGTCGGCTACAAGCCCGTAACCCTTCAGGCCGAAGCCTCTATGGGCACAATCCAGCTCAAGCCCGAGGCCGAGTTGCTCAAGGACGTAGTCATCACCCAGTCTTTGGCAAAGACACGTCAGACCCCTGTGGCTCTCTCGCAGATTAACGCCAGCGACATCGAACTCAAGCTCGGCACTCAGGAACTCCCCGAAATCCTCAAGACAACTCCCGGTGTATGGGCCACCAAGGACGGTGGCGGCTTTGGCGATGCCAAAATCAACATGCGCGGCTTCAAGAGCGAGAACGTCGCTGTCCTCGTCAACGGTATCCCCGTCAACGACATGGAATGGGGCGGCATATACTGGTCCAACTGGGCCGGTCTTAGCGACGTGGCCTCCAACATCCAGACTCAGCGCGGTCTCGGCGCCGCTCTGCTCTCTGCCCCCTCTGTCGGCGGTACTATCAACATCACCACCCGCTCACTCGATGCCGAGAAAGGCGGTTCCGTCTGGTACGGCTTCGGCAACGACGGCGCGAACCAGTACGGCATGGAACTCTCCACCGGCCTCATGAAGAACGGCTGGGCCGTTACCGTTCTCGGCAGCCACCGCTGGGGCGACGGATACGTCCAGGGCACATGGTACGACTCCTGGAACTACTTCGTCAACGTCTCCAAGCGTATCAACGATGACCACCAGATTTCGTTCACCGCTTTCGGCGCTCCCCAGCAGCACAACAAGCGTTCGTCTCAGGACGGTCTGACAATCATGCAGTACCAGACCGATGCCCGCAGATACATGGATGGCGAAAGCCCCTACCGTTACAACCCCACATACGGCTTCGACAACCAGGGCCGGATGCGTTCCTCCAACCTCAACACCTACCACAAGCCCCAGATCTCTCTGGCTCACCAGTGGCGCATAAACGACAAGTCTGCCCTCTCCACAACCATCTACGCTTCCCTCGCCACAGGCGGAGGCTACAGCGGCCAGGGTCGTAACATCGACAACGTAAACTACCGCAACTACTGGTACGGCGCGTCGAACGGCGAGATCAACAATACATTCCGCAATCCCGACGGCACTTTTGCATACGGCATGATCCAGGACATGAATGCCGCCAGCCCCGACGGCTCGCGAATGATCATGTCCGAGTCCAACAACTCCCACCAGTGGTACGGACTCGTCTCAACATACACCAACCGCTTCTTCGACAACAAACTCAACTTCCTCGCCGGTATCGACATGCGTTACTACATCGGCAAACACAACAACAAGATCATCGACCTCTACGACGGCGCATACTACATCGATGAAAGCCGTTCCAGTGTCTCCGCCGAAAACAACTACCGCGCGGCCGACCCCGAATGGAAGTATGAGAAACTTGGTGTCGGCGACGTCGTCTACCGCGACTTCGACGGACGCACAAACCAGGAAGGCGGATACGTTCAGGGCGAACTCTCCCTCCTCGACCACCGTCTCAACCTTGTGCTCTCCGGCTCGCTCTCGAATACCGGCTACCAGCGCGTCGACCACTTCTACTATGACAAGGCCCACGCCAAGTCGCCGACATACAACTTCCTCGGCGGTACAGCCAAATTCGGCGCCAACTACAACATCGACCGCCACAACAACGTTTATGCTAACGTAGGCTACATCTCCCGCGCCCCCTTCTTCTCCAGTGGCGTATTCCTCTCGCAGGCTACCAGCAATGCCGCCAACCCCGACCCCCTGAACGAGAAGGTGTTCTCCGCCGAGGTCGGCTACGGTTTCGGCTCGCCCATGTTCTCCGCTACCGTCAACGGTTATTACACCAAGTGGATTGACAAGACCACCACTCGTACCGGCTTCATCGGTCAGTCCTCGATCGAGCGCTACTACATGAACATGTCGGGTGTTGACGCACGCCACATGGGTGTCGAGGTCAACTTCACCTTCATCCCCGCCACATGGCTCGAGGTCAACGGCATGCTCTCGCTCGGCGACTACATCTGGGACTCGAACTCCGTAGGCTACTACTACAACCAGTTGGGCCAGCCTCTCGCAAGCACACAGACCGGCGCTATCGCATCAGGCATCCTCGCCGAGGATCACGCCCACGGAACACTCAACCAGAAAGGCGTCAAGGTCGGCGGTTCCGCACAGACCACTGCCGCTCTCGGCGCAACCTTCCGTCCCTTCAAGGGCTGGCGTATCGGTGTCGACTGGACCGTAGCCGACCGCAACTACTCCGACTACACCGTATCCGCTCCCGGCGCGAACGGCGTTGTCAACGTTGCCGACCCCTGGCGCATTCCATGGGGACAGCAGTTCGACCTCAATGCCTCATATCGCTTCAAGATCGGCGGTGTCGACGCTGTCCTCTCCGGAAACGTACACAACCTCTTCAACTACAACTACGTAGTCGACGCTTACACCAATACAAGCGCTCCCGGCACATGGGAGAACGCCTTCCGCGTGTTCTACTCTTTCGGACGAACCTTCTCGTGCAAACTCCGCATCAACTTCTAAGCCCCTGTGTCATTACTCCAAACACAATTTGAAATTATGAAAACCAATATATATCTGAAATCAGTTATGGCCATCGCGCTGACAGCATCCCTGTCGGCTTGCGACGAAAACGCCTGGAACGACGATCTCAAGGGCTTCAAGGAGAAAGACGACGAGCCCATCGAACAGGTCGAATCGGTCGAATACACGATGACCGACGCCGACTACGCGACGGTGTCCTCCGCCTCCGAGAACGTTGCCATGGCCGGCGACGAACTCAAGAACGCCCTCGCCGCCGTAAAAACCAACAAGGCATTCAGCACCCAGATTCCCGCTCAGGAATACGCCCCCGCATTCCTTGCCTCGAAATACTACTATCTCAACGACGGCTCATCCGTTCAGCTCACATACAACGAGCGTCAGAATCTTCCCGCCGTCCTCAATGACGCCATGGCCGCAAACGTCTACACCGTCGATGAGGTCGACTATCAGGAAGTCGTATGGGAGAGCGAGACCGACTATGTCGAGTCATTCTCGCCTTCTAAACCCGCAAGCCGCTACATCTCCAGGATTCTCTCGGAGAACGTCACTGCCGAGAATCCATATTGCGTCGTGACCTACAACGTCAGCAATCAGGATCCCGTCTTCGGCGGCTCATCCAAGCCCGTTGAATGGGAGATGTCATCCACAATCGGCAGCGCGACTCTCAACGCCGCCATCTCATGCAAAGGCGTTATCACTGCCGTCTGCGCACAGGGCTATATGGTCACCGACAAATCCGGCTCTATCCTGTTCTATGTCGGCAAATCGTTCGACTCTTCTTCCGTCGCTGTCGGCCAGCAGGTCGAGATCGACGGCACCGTCGGCGCATACAACACCGGTCTCCAGATTACCGGAAGTAGTGCTTCTGTCACAGTCGTTGGAGAGCAGGCTGTAACCTATCCCGCTCCCAAGGCCATGTCTCAGGGCGATATCGAGACCTTCGCTGCCCGTACCGGCAACCACCTCGGTATTTATGCCTCGATCAAGGGTACGGTCAAGGTCAACGGCTACAACATCAACATCATACTTGACCCCGATGCGACAGATATGGGCAGCATCTATCAGGCAACTGCCGATCAGAAGGATAAACTTGTCGACGGTTCTCAGGTAACAGTTGAGGGCTACGCCATTTCAGTTTCTCAGAAAGCACCCAACCGCTTCGTCAACTTCGTTGTCACCAAGGTCAACGGCGTCGCCGTCAAGGCTGCCCGCCACGCCTCTCGCGCCGCTTCCGTCAAGGTTCCCTCCGAGGTCGAGAAGGCCCTCTATGTATTCAGCAACGGCGCATGGGCTCCCGCTGCCGACTTCAGCGTCCTCAACCCCGCCGACTACAAGGCCATGGGACAGACATACTCCAACTTCAACAGCGCCGCCGACGCCCGCAAGTATCTTGCCAAGTATCTGAGCGTCAACTATCCCTATGCCGCTGCCGACGATGTCGAGAACGTTCTCTACGAAGTCTACAACAGTTCCGAGAAGAAGAACGTATTCATGGCCGACCAGTACACCTTCAACGGAACCGAATGGGTTCTCAATACCGGCATCACCACCGTCACCAACCAGTTCGTCAAGGTAAAGGGCGCATGGATCTACGACCCAACCGTACACATCACCCTCGCTGTCGGTCGCAACATCCCCGAAAGCGCACGCTACTATCAGGCATGCGTCGACTGGGTTTACGAGAACATCTGCGTACCCATGGGCGACACCTCCATCAAGAGCGGCAAGTTCTATGTCACCTCATTCGGTAACAACGAATACTACTCCGGTGCTTCCGCCTACCAGAACAACGTCGACCTCCGTCCCTCCGCCGCACGCGAGCAGTATGCCGCAGGCTACGAAGGCATGACCGACGAGCAGGTTGTCGCCACCATGAAGGAACGCTTCATCAAGGAAGTCATGCCCGGTGCCCTTGCAACCCTCTATCCCGATGCCAAGCCCATGGACGGCGTCGACCTCTACTATGAGATTACCTTCGGCGCATACACCGGCACGACCACTACCTACACCGCACGCTTCAAGGTCGTCGGCCCCGGGAAGTTCGAAGGCGAAAGCTGCACCTGGGACAACTGATTCCCTGAAATAAGACGATAGGCAACCCCTATATAACACATCATGCCCCCTGCCCAAAGCGGCGGCCCCCCCCCGGGTCCGCCGCTTTCATCTCCCGTCACCCCCTCTCGTCCATCATGATTACGCATCATGATTTTGCATCATGCATTTTGCATTTTACATTATGCATTTTACATTATGCATTTTACATCATACATTTAAAAATTCATGACTATAACTTCTGACCTATAATGTGTCCTGCGTGTGCCAGCAGAATTCCCGCCGCAAACGACACCACCGCATAGACGAAAACTATCCAGAAACGCGAGTCAGTGAACAGCAGATAGTTCTCATGCGCGAAAGTCGAGAACGTCGTAAAGCCGCCACAGAAACCCGTTATCAGTAGCGCGCGAAGTTCCGGCGAGACATTCACTCCGCGGTCAATCAGTCCGAACAACATGCCGATAAGCAGACATCCCGCCATATTGACCGCTAACGTCCCCCACGGAAAAACGCCCTGCACATTCTCCGTAATCACCTTGCTCACCAGAAAGCGGCAACCGCCGCCAATTCCGCTCCCGAGCACAACCCACAAAAGATTAGTCCACATAACTTCTCATCTTATTTAAACATTAACGCCTGCAAATATCGCCATAATCCCACACCCCGCCAAATAATTCCCCCTCACTTTCTTCATCACTTTCAAATAAGACACGCCTCAACCGCCTACAAATAAGCGACCTATTTTTTTCGCACTATTTTCGCACCAATTTTTTTGGCAGAAACAGTACATCCCATTACTTTTGTAATGTGTTCATAAAAAATATCAGACAATAACTAATCCGGATTATCATTAATCATCGTCCGATTAGACAGATAAAATATTCACTAATTTAATTCAACCAACAGGTTTATAAATTATATGACTCGTTTGATACGTATCGTCATACTATTGACGTGCATCACGTTTGGCTTGACCGCATTTTGCTCTACCGCGGATGCGGACGACAATTGCAACGTCAGAATCATAATTCTTGACCAGAAAATGATTCCGCTTTCCGATGCCGAAGTGAATGTGGTTCTATCAGGCGACACGGTGATTGCAGATGCCTTATGCACGTCGCATGACGGCGAAATCTTCCTGCCGCTGCGGTGCGGCCATTACACCTCGATTGGCTTTTCATGTTTCGGCTACCATCCGCTTTCCCTTGATTTGCCGCTTTCTTCCGACTCGGTCGTGCTGACTGAAGATGTGAACATCCTCTCCGAAATTGTGGTCTCGGGAAAGCGTCCCGTGCTGCAGCACAGGGCCGGCAGATTTATCTTTGACCCTACGTCCCTCAGTGCCAGATCCCTGAACGCCTATGGATTGCTGAAATTGACACCGCTGCTCGAGGTGAAGGATTCACAGTTTGCCATCCTGGGCAAAGGAGATTCCAAAGTATTCATAAACGGACGCGACCCCAAGACAGATAATCTTGCAACAATGGAAATGCTGAAGGCCCTCCCCCCTGAACGCATAAAACGAATCGAAATAATCACAAATCCCGGCAGTGCATTCGGGGCCTCGGCTTCAGGCGGCATCATCAATGTCATCGTCGACAATCCGCGAGAAGGTTTTGTCGGCAGTGCATCCGCGACCGCCGACTACTCCAATGAACGGTTCGAGCCGGGCGCATCCGTATATGGCGCCTTCACCTCCGGCAAATTCAAATCTTCGGCAAATGCTTTTTATTCCGCACGTAATCCATACAGCAAGGTTTATGAACAATACGACTATCCTGACGCCGGACGCAGCGTGTCCAACCTCACCCGCAATCACGGATGGGGAAACATTCTGGGGATACGGTTCAACTTCTCTTACGACCTGACGTCAGCAAGCACCCTGGGCTTAGCCATCAACCTTAAGGCCGCACAGAGCAACAGATACTCCCACGTCGAAAGTTCCGAGACAAATCAATCGGACGGAACCAAGGAAACAAAAGACTTCATCGGCACCTCTGTCCCCTGGACACGTCCCAATTACGGCCTCCAGGCCTTCTATACCCTGAAGACAGACAATAAAGGAAGCAAACTTGATGTTGTCGCCGACTACACTTCCAATCTCTCGAAAGTCAACACACGCTATGACTATGATAGCGACGCAACGATCCATCAGCATGTCAATACCGGCAGCCGCGCAGTCCATTTCAAGCCCGGATATGTCCATAATTTCAACGACAGCCACTCGCTGAGAGTCGGCTACGAATTTCTCCATTCGCAAATTGACAATGATTACCGGTACCCTGAGCATGACAACCGCTTTATTTTCAAAGAGACCCTGAATTGCGCCTACGCCGAATGGTCTGCCCTGTGGAGCGACGCATTCTCCTCTTCGGCAGGACTTCGCCTTGAAAACACCACGACAAAGGGCCACCAGACTGTCGGTAACGAATATTTTGAAAACAGTTACACCGACCTGTTCCCGACCATATCCTTCAGCCTTGATATTCCGTGTGGAGGGCAAAATGTCTCGCTCGCCTTCTCACGCTGGATCACACGCCCCTTCTACAGTTCGCTCAACCCGTATGTCTATTGGACCTCGCCGACAACCTACTCCAAAGGAAACATATACCTTAAGCCCGATTATACCTGGGACGTGAGCCTGTATTATACATTCCTCTACAACTTCGTCTTCGGATCCGTCTTCAAATCCACGTCCGACTCGTACCTTGATTATAAATACCGCGACGCAAACAACAATACTGTCTCAAGCAGTGGAAATTTCGGCACCGGCCGGTCATGCCGTCTGTTTCTGACATACAACCGCAATTTATTCAGCTTGTGGAACATAAAATCCACTCTTACCGCCAATTACACCGACACACAAGCCACTGTCGAAAACACCGACCTGAGTTACAGCGCATGGGATTATTCCTTCAGTATCCTCAACAGCATAACGTTGTCCTCGCGCCACTCGCTGGAAGCGACTGTCGACTACAGCCTAAACTCGCCGGTCGAAATGCTCACCGGCAAAAGCAAATTCAAAAATCTGCTTTCAATCGGTCTGTCAAAACGTTTCGGGAACGGTCTCGCAATGTCTTTTGAAGCAAACAATATCCTTGCCTTCAAAAACGAACAGAATTACTGGACACCCGGCTACAGTTACAGACAACAATTCAGATACAACCCCTTCTCAGCCTCACTCAACGTCCGATACTCATTCGGCAAACGAAGCGTCAGCCGCACCGTCAACCGCTACAACTCCCCCCTCGACAACCGCACAAAATAATAGTCCACATAACTTCCTTATCTTAATTAAACATTAACGCCTGCAAATATCGCCAAAATCCCTAACACAACCAAATACCTTCGATCAAGGCAGTTTCAAATACTTACAGATAAGGCAAGTACACTTTTCGCACTTTTTTCGCACTGATTTTTTTGGCAGAACTGCCACATCCTATTACCTTTGCGTCATTCAAAAACCTTAAACCACTTATTCGATAGTTTTTGATTCACTCATCATTACTATCCCCGAACAGAAATGCGAACAACCCTTATCATACTCCTCACACTGCTTTTCGTCGGCTGTAGCC
>ERZ1106943.256-NODE-256-length-74808-cov-8.923963_pt1 | contig 74808 bp, 48 predicted proteins | sample MGYA00403671_ERZ1106943 | MGnify/ENA primary metagenome ERZ1106943 (study PRJEB35170, sample SAMEA104062427) | human gut metagenome | biome: human gut; feature: human-associated habitat; material: faeces | place: Denmark | collected 2012-06-14 ...
TGTTTTCGGTGTCTTCTCGTTTGCAAATATACGACATGAAAAAGCCTTTGTCAAGTCCTTCACCATAACCCTATTGATTACCAAGTGGTTTACATTTGTAAATCGGAATCTGTATGCCGCATATCATATCTCGGTGAAATCCCGGTGAAGGATGTAAAGTCAGAAAGTTCACCTTAAAGTATTGGTACAGAAGAAGTCTGAAGGATGCGAACCCTTTAGGGTGAAAAACCGTTTGTAGGAGGAGTGAGAGCGGAGAACATCCTCCGGAAAATATCCACGTCTCCTTTTTACCCACTATCCGTCACGGCAAAGCCCGTAAAATGGATGTCGGCATACCTGAAAACCGTTCTCAGCAGATTGAAAAATCGTTTGCCGCAGAACGGAAAACCGTTTGGCGCAGGAAATCTGCGCCATTTTGACCTGCCGTAGAGCTAAGCACCTGTGGAAGGATATTCTCCCACAGGTCCATCTCCCGACACCCAATCACCATGTTATAACCTTATCAACAATCTCTTGCTGTTCGGCACTGCTACGTCTCAAATAAATACGAGTAGTTTCTATGCTCTCATGCCCCATCAGGTCGGCAAGCAAAGAAATGTCGTTGAACTTCTCCAAGAAATTCTTGGCAAAACGATGTCGGAATGAGTGAGGGTAAACTACTTTTTCATTCAAGCCATATTTTAAAGCATAGTTTTTCAACTGTTGCGCAATACCTCTTGTAGTGATACGTTCACCGAAGCGGTTAAGAAAAAGATAACCAGTGGTACGATTAACTTTGCCAAGCCATTCTGTAGCTTCCTTGCGCAAAGCCTTCGGAATGTAGATACGGCGTATCTTGCCACCTTTGGTGTAGATGTCAAAATAGCCCATCTGCACATGCTCCACCTTCATTTGTATGAGTTCACTGACTCTTGCTCCAGTGGCAGCAAGGAAACGGACTACGAAATACCACTCTTGATTTTCCTCTTTTTTAAGTTTGTTTTTTAGGAAAACATAGTCGGCATTGCTGATTACATTTTCCAAATAACTACGCTGTTGTACCTTGACGGATTTTAATCTCAGACGAGATTTTCCCATGCAATCAAGATACTTGTTCATTGCCTGAATACGAAGATTTACAGTTTTAGGCTTGAACTTCTCAATGAGATAAGTTTTATAAACAAGCAGATTGCGCTTGTTCAGTTCCTTGTGTCGGGAATAGTATTCTTTTACGGCATAGAGATAAGCCGCAACCGTATTCTCTGCCATATTTCCTTGACGCAGATACGTTTCAAAATTTTCAATGTTCATGTCTGATACATTATTAGTTAAACAATTCGCTATCATTAATAATGTATAGCCTTCACAAATTCATTGAATTCCTATTATGAGAAGTTTCTCGCCACCGGGGAGGTGAAATGTATTGATGAGGAAATTCCGTTTGATATACCGCAAGGGTGGGAATGGTGTAGATTGAAGCATATGTGTTCTATGCAGGCAGGGAAAAATATATCAGCTTCAGAAATTTATGATGAAAAGTCAGTTCTTCACCCATATAGATGTGTCGGTGGGAATGGATTACGAGGGTTTACAAACACATTCAATGCAGAAGGACATTTTGCTATTATTGGCAGACAAGGAGCATTATGTGGATGCCTTAATATAGAAAGTGGAAAATTCTATGCCACAGAACACGCTGTAGTTGTGAATGGCTTTGGTATTATTTCATCGTTATTCATCTATTACTTTTTTACAGCATTGAACTTAAATCAATATGCAACCGCAACGGCTCAACCCGGTTTGGCTGTATCCAATATAGCTGAAGTATTCATACCTCTACCTCCGCTTCCAGAGCAACTACGTATAGTTTCAAAAATTGAAAAACTGCTTCCACTAGTCAAAACTTACAAACAGGCACAGAATGAACTTAACACACTTAATGCCACACTTAACGAACAATTACGTAAATCAATTCTGCAAGAAGCAATACAAGGCAAATTAGTCCCTCAAATTGCAGAAGAAGGAACTGCCGAAAAGTTGCTTGCCGAGATTCGCAAAGAGAAAGAGAGCCTCGTCAAAGAAGGCAAGCTAAAGAAGTCTGCTTTGTCGGATTCCATTATCTATAAAGGTGCTGATAACAAGTACTTCGAGAAGATTGGTGAAATTGAAAAAGACATTACTGACGAGATACCATTTGAAATACCTGATTCTTGGGCATGGGTAAGGCATAATGACTTATTTGATATCTCGGGCGGTTCTCAACCTCCAAAGTCTATATTTCAAACACAAGAAAAAGAAGGATATATACGGTTATTTCAAATTAGAGATTATGGACCTAACCCACAACCTGTACATATACCACTTTCTACGGCCAGTAAGATTTCTCAGAAAGGAGACATTCTGTTAGCTCGTTATGGTGCCTCTTTAGGGAAAGTATTTTATGCAGAATACGGAGCTTATAATGTGGCATTAGCAAAAGTTATCCCATTATACGAATCTCCGCTTATATTTCAGAAATATATTTTTCTATATTATTGTAGTTCTATATACCAAAATGAAATTGTCAATCGGAGCCGATGTGCACAAGCGGGATTCAATAAAGAAGACCTCAATTCATTGTTATTCCCTTTGCCACCTTTAGCTGAACAATATAGAATTGTAGAAAAGTATGAAAAAGCAATAGCAAGTATTATGAGCAGGTAAGCAATGAAAATACTGATATAACAGAAGAAATACCTTTTGACTTGCCTAATAATTGGACTTGGATTAGATTTGGTCAATACGTTAGAATGTCTATCGGAAAAACACCACCACGAGGCGAAACTAAATATTGGACAAATGGGATATATCCATGGGTCTCAATTTCTGACATGTCTGATTATGGATTGGTTAAAACAACAAAAGAAACTGTTTCGGAATATGTTCAAAGTTTATTTGGAGATATATCTTCTGCCGGAACTTTAATAATGAGTTTTAAGTTAACGGTAGGCAGAACTTCTATTTTAGATATTTCGGCATATCATAACGAAGCAGTTATATCCATATATCCTTTTGTGGATAAGGATTATAGAACAAGAAATTATCTGTTTTATATCTTGCCAATTATATCCAATCTTGGAGATTCTAAAGATGCTATAAAAGGTAAGACATTAAATTCTAAGAGTTTGAATAATCTATTATTGCCACTTCCTCCTCTTAATGAACAAGGGCGAATAGTGGCAATAATAGAACAATTATTTGATAAGTTGAGATAATTTATTTATTTGGTAAGCTATTCGTTGCTGTTCCGCTAATGGCGGAATACCAATAGTTAGATTGTAGAATAGCTCTTTATTGAGGTGCGGGATTGCTGCACCTCTTTTTGAATTTCTCAGTTCCGCTTTATAAAACAGAATGAAAGCCAAAACATAAGGCTTCCACATTACAGAAGAAATCCATAGTTGCTTGAACGTACTTCCCATATATCCATCTTGTGTAACGGAGAAAACTTCACCGGAATTTTCACCATCCACAAGAATGATGTTATCGCCCGCATAGACAAATTTTCCTTTATCAATAACGTTGGCAGATGATTTCCCACGCAGGTATTTTGCATCCAAACAGATGCCCTTCCCGGTTCTTTTTTCTCCATCGGTCAGTTGGCATACATCTTTCAAACGTAACACAGTCCAGTTATTGGGATATTCAAAAGGAATCTCAAATTCAACGATTTGCCCATTTATCCTCTCATAATACTTGTTATCGTCACCTTTGAAGATAATAGAATCGGTTAAGGCAGACTTCTTTAGTTTACCGTCTTTGACAAGTTGCAGTTTCTCTTGCCGTATTTGTTCGAGTAATTCTTGGGCTGTTCCTTCCTCTGTAATCTGTGGAACAAGTTTTCCTTGAATAGCCTCTTGGAGAATGGATTTTTTCAGAGATTCCTTAATTAGTGCATTAAGTGTATCAAGCTCTTTCTGAACATCATCAAATTTATCAATAACAGGCAACAGTTCATTTATCTTTGAGACAATCCGCTTTTGTTCGCAATAAGGAGGAATGGGAATAAAACGAGGTTTCATATTTTCCATTGAAACGTGAATCATCGTACTTCCTGTTGTTGAAGACAGAACCTGAGTTTTATCATACAAAAAGAAATAGAAGAGATAATCACGTAGAAGAATTCTGGAATTATATTTCACATTCCAAATGTGATAGTGGAAAATTGTTTTAACATCGTTCCATATCTGGGGGCCGAACGAAGCAGACCAAGCATAAAGTAAATCTCCTGGGTAGCAATACTTGTCATCGGGTAGTTCTAAATCAGAATAATACCATTCATTGTTGGTAAAGAAATTACCGACACGAAGAACTTTATACTTGCCTCTACTTAGTAATTCTTCCTTCTTGTAAGCTCTTCCATTTACGAACTTCATGATATCTTGCATTCTACACCACTCCCAAGAAGACGGAATCTCAAACGGAATCTCCTCATCAATGCACTTTACTTCCCCCGTAGCGATAAACTTCTCATAATAGGAATTATCGTCACCACGGTAAATGATTGATTCGTTTTTATCCTTCTTGATTTTCTTCTCCTTAACTAATTTGGCTTTTTCGGCTCTGATACGTTCAAGAAGTACAGATGCCGGTTCGTCATTAGGGTCTTGCGATACAAGTTTCCCTTGTATCGCCCACTGGAGTATGCTGTTTTTTAATTGTTTTCCGTTCATTGTTCGTAATCTTCTCCTTGTATTCCTAACTCTCCTTTACTCATGGCATTGGCAATATCTATTTTCAGTTCTTCATCATAGTCTTTACTTGTCAAAAAGCTATTGACGATGCGCAACAACAAATCTTGGTCGATATTTGATGCTGCCACATGATAAATGATAGATTCCAATGTACGCATACAAATGCAAGCGTGCCAATAGTAATTATTTTTATGTAAGAAGTATGTACCTAAAGTCAATGCAATACGCTTATTCCCATCATTGAAGAAATGCCCGGAACAGAATCTATACATCAGATAGGTTAGTTTGTCGGCAAAGGTTGGATAGTATAAATCATTTTGCACAAAATCCAATGTAGCACGAATACCCCCTTCGTCACGTACTCCTTCAAAACCGCCATCACTGGCATCAATCATTTTGCCATAGATGTTTAAGACTTCATCGTAATCTATGTAAATAATTTCCTTACTCATCTTCTGCCTGCTTTAAGCGTTTAAGCACATCTTTGTTATCCGCCAAGATACGGTCAAAATCAATAGACTGGTCACCGATGAATCGTTCAAACTCTTCAGGAGTAACAGCTTGCAGGTAATCTGCTATATTACCATGATACGCATCCCGGAAACTGAAATCCCTTGAAGCCATTTTGGTTCTGGCATCATTCAGATAAGGTTTTTGCATTGGGTGTCCGGCAAGTTCATTCACAATACACTCCACCTCGTCAATGGTAAGCAACCTGCCACCATTTTCCTTGAATCGTTCACTGATGGCTGCACCCACTCCGTTTTCAAAAGAAGAGATAACCAATAAAACCTCTGAATACAGCGTGTGTCTAACATTGTCTTTGGAATCCAACTTTAATACTTCTCGGTATTCTTTAGCATTCTCTTTGAATACAGCCTTGTAGATGAAATCCGTAATTTGAGAATACTTGTATGTAGGATGCCCATCCACATATTGATTGATGGCAGAAGTGAGATTTTTACGATAGTTTTCTTCTGCAATTGCAGCAGGAAGATAATGTACATCCCTGCGATTTATATATTTTGTTCCTCCTCCGGTCTTTTCGTTGATGGTGGTAATCACAAAATCCAAGATAAGACTACGGACTTTTTTAGCTTTCTCACTCTCTGTAAGCAGCATACCCATGTCTAAGAATGAGCGAAAATTAAACAATCCGAGCTGGGTCGTTTTGCTCCCGACATTTATAACGGGAGCAAACTGCAACTTCAACTCTTTCAGGAGTTTACCCTTACATAAAATATATCCGTTAGCTGATAATTCATCGGAATATTTTTCCAAGTAGCGTTCTATGGTTCGTTCTTCTACTTCGTAAAAATCAGCAACCATCTTTTTTGTAAAGCGATACTCTCCCTCAAAGAGCATTCCTTCAATATTGAGATGCTCCCGAATTTTACTAACAGCAAAACAGTTGTTAAGTACATTCTGCCTTTCTATGTTTGAGATGGTCAAATCTTTCATATCACTTCACAATTATCAGTTGCACGATTTTATGTCTATACCGAGAATCTTTTGAATCTCAGAAAGCGTTTTGTCTATTTCATGGTCGAGTGCAGCACGTTTCTCAAAATACTGTTTGAGCAGTTCTGCCGGAGGGAGTATTTCTTCTTCCTCTTTCGGGAACTTGCACTGGTCGAAGTTGCAATCCAAATCAATCAACTGTTGGGCAGTGAACACACGGCTCTTTTCTCCCACTTCATCACTGATAATTTCTTTCCTGTCTTTCCACCATTCCTGAATAGGTAGGGTATGCTCCACCTTCATTGGTTTGGTCTTAGAGAAGTGTTTATACCCTTCTGGCATATCCAAGCGATAGAACCATGTCTCTCGTGTATTGAATCCGTCTTCGCAGCCTTCGGCTTCTTCATTATTAAAAAAAAGAATATTGGTTGCAATAGAGGTATATGGGGAGAATATAGAACCAGGCAAACGAATAATAGTATGCAGATTGAACTTGCGGAGTAAATTCTCTTTTAGTGCAAGTTTAGCTCCGTCCGTACCAAACAAGAAGCCATCAGGGATAATCACACCGCATCGACCTCCTGCTTTAAGACGGTACATGATAAGTGCGATGAACAAATCCGCAGTTTCACTTGAGCGGTATTGCACCGGGAAGTTACTTTTTATACTATCTTCCGTGCTACCGCCATACGGAGGATTCATGCCGATAACATCCACCTTGTCGCTTTCCTTGAAATCTGTGATATTTGTTCCAAGCGAATCACAATTTGCAATATTAGGAGCCTCAATATCATGGAGCAATAAATTTGTAATACTCAACAGATACGGCAATGGTTTCCACTCTTGACCTACAACTGCATTTTGCAGTTTTTCTCCATCTTCGGCAGAACGGACACTTTTAGACATATAGTTAAGAGCAGAGGTAAGGAAACCTCCTGTACCACTGGTGAAGTCGCCAAAGGTCTCACCCAATTTCGGATCGAGCATCATGACGATAAAATCAGTCAACGCACGTGGAGTATAAAACTCTCCGGCATTCCCTGCAGACTGTAAGTCTTTTAAGATACCTTCGTAAATATCTCCGAATGTGTGACGGTCGTCTGCATCGTCAAATTCAATTTCGTTTACAATATTGACTACTTGGCGCAGAAGCGTTCCATTCTTCATATACTGGTTCAAGTCAGCAAATGTTTCCTGAACAATACTTTTGGCTCTTGGTGTATTGGCATCTATCGGAAGATTTTTCAAGGCAGGAAACAATTTCTCGTTGACGAAAGAGAGCAGTGCTTCTCCTGTCAACGCTTCGCCGTCTTTCTCGTCTACCGCCCAATTGCGCCAACGTAAATCTTCGGGAATGATAGACTTGTAGTTCTCATCTTTGTACTCCCATGTATCTTCCTGAGTGTCATAGACCTTCAAGAAGAACATCCAAGTCATTTGTTCTATTCTCTGTGCGTCACCATTGATACCTGCATCCTGACGCATGATATTTTGGATTCGCTTTATGATGTTGTTTACTGCCATTTTTAAGCTGATTTATATATTTGATATTCAAGTTCTCTGATGGCTTGTTCAAAAGCGACTTTACCACCGAATAACTTTATGATTTTAGTCGGTTTTCCTATGCTGTTGAAGGGCGGTATTTCCAGAATGTTTGCCTTTTCAAAGTCAAGAATACCATTTTCCGCATACTTTTCAAGAAGTGCCTCCAATACTTCACGGGCTTTGCCTTCATATTTTCCGAAGTAGTTGCGCTTCTTCACATTGTTTGCCCTCTCCTTCCTAGTCAAAGGTGGTTGGTCAAACGCAACGTGACATATCACATCGAAGATGTCTGCATCTTTCAATGCCGGATTCGCTTCACGGACTGCGTCTATCAGAATGGCATATTCCTTTAACTCGTCCATCACAGCTTGCTTGCGTTCCGCTTCTGTCCATGTATGTATAAAGTCATCAAGAGTCTGATAGTGGCGTAATAATTGCTTTCTCGCAAACGACTGAACGCTTTCCGTCCTCATGGTTTTGCCATCCTCTCCCAAAACAGATACTATCTCATGAGCAATACGAATATCCTTTCCATTGATAAGATATTTTTCACGAGACTCAGACACTGTGGGTACTGGGTCATCAATAATTTTGTAAGGCTTAGGCTTTTTCCCTCCTCCTTTGGGTGGTTCAGGGTCGCCATCAAATGCCGGGTCTTTGAATTTTGAGGTAGCATTACGGAAGTCAAGGATCTCCAAATGCCATTTACCTTTGTCTTTTCTAAGCCGTGTACCACGTCCGATAATCTGCTTAAATTCTGTCATAGAACCAATTTCTTTGTCTATGACAATTAAACCACAAGTTTTACAATCCACTCCGGTAGAAAGAAGTTCGGAAGTGGTAACAATCACAGGATAGGGTTCGTCAACACTGATAAAGTTGTCTAACTGTTTCTTACCTTCTTTGTCCTCACCCACAATACGTGTTACATAATAGGGTGATTTCTTGCATAAATCACTATTCATATTGATAAGCAAAGTACGCATTTCGGCAGCTTCCTCAATATCCGAACAGAATACTATCGTTTTTGTCATACGGCCGATGTCGTGTAACATTTTAGTAATTCTGTTAGCTACAACCTTACGCCTTAACTTAATGGCAAGGTCACGACCGATGTTTTGTCTTTGATATAATTTCTGCTCAATTTCCTTGCCTAATAAATCTGTCTCTCCCTCTTCGGGTGTCCATCCTTGCAAGTCAACATTGATAAAGTCGGCAGTAACCCGATAAGGAGCCAAAAATCCATCTTGGATTCCCTGAAGTAGGGAATAGGTATATACTGGTTCTCCGAAATAATCAAGATTATTCGCTCCTTCATCGGCTTTCGGTGTGGCAGTCATACCAATTTGGGTAGCTGAGTTGAAATACTCTAACACTTTGCGCCATGCGGAGTCGTCTTTTGCACTTCCACGATGGCACTCATCAACGATTATCAAATCAAAAAAGTTTGGTTGTACCTCCAAGAACGGATCTGGCTTTCCTTCTTTTCCGACCAATTGATGATACAAAGCCATATAAACCTCGTATGATGAATCAATCTTTTCTTCACCCTCTCCAACAGAAGTTATCTTGGTCATAAACTTCTTGAATGGCTTGAAGTCTTGCACCATCGTTTGGTCAATGAGAATATTACGGTCTGCAAGATAAAGTATCTTCTTCTTTGATCCACTTTTATGAAGCCGATGGATTATCTGAAAGGCAGTAAATGTCTTGCCCGTACCAGTTGCCATTACGACAAGTACACGTTGCTGCCCTCTGGCGATGGCCTCTACTGTACGGTCAACAGCTATACGTTGATAATATCTTGGTTCATGGCTATGGGCATCATAGTAGAACGGTGTTTCTATTATATTGAGCTCTTCAGATGTATAACTCTTGGATGCAAGATAACGGTTATATAGTTCTTCCTCTGTCGGAAATTCCTCTAACTTGATTTCTGTTTCTTTCCCCGTGATAAAGTCATGTTCCAAGAACGCATCGCCATTGCTGGAGTAGGCAAATTTCAAGTCAAGGATTTGGGCATAATCCATAGCTTGTTGAATGCCACCTCCAACCGCATGTTTATTATCTTTAGCTTCAACTACCGCAATGGGCTTACCTTTATGGTATAATAAATAATCAGCTTTTTTACCCTCTGCCACTGAATGTTGGTTGCCAACAACAAGCACTCGACCATCCGTAAAATAATACTCTTCACGCATGTTTACGCTTACTGCCCACCCCTTTTGTTGGAGTGCAGGAGTAATGAACATAGTGCGTACCTCTTGTTCTTTGAGTTCTTTCTTGTTTATTTCCATGACAATAATTCATTTATGGTTTACACTGCTGACAATCAAATCCTTCACATCAATATTAAGGGCATTGGCTATATCATTAAGCGTTTTAAGGTCTGGTTGAACAGAATTACTACACCATTTACTTACAGTACAATTGGATTTTCCAATCTGTTCTGCAAGCCATTTTCCTGTTTTTTGCTGTTCTGCAAGTACCACTTTTAGTCTATTCAAATTAGCCATGAGGTAAAAGGTTTTAATCTGAGAGCAAATTTATATAAATTGTCTGATAGTGTGAACAACTTCTGATAATAATTATTATATGGAAGCAAAAAACGGATTAAGAGGCTGTTTTAAATTAATTCTATTTTCCATCATCTTCTCTTTCTTTTTGTCGAAAGAACGTTTTCCGTCACCATGACTACAAAGGATTTGGCATCCATCAGACCACAGACGATGTGACCATAAGCCACCATCATCTCCTTGTGGGCTTCATGAATTTGTTTCTCATTCATAAACTCATATTAGAATTAGTCCTCCTTATATCTCTATACATCCAATACGAAAAAGAAAGTTTTACACGGAGTAAAAATCGGTATTTTTAGACTTTTTACAAGCTTCCCAAACAATCGTTGGAAGTATTTAACTAAGCAACAAATAGAAGCAACCTTTTTGAAAGCTTTCCAATGCCTCCACGATGGAAAAAATGCACTTCTATCATGGAAAAATCGCTACCCAGCAGAAAGCTGTCCAAATTTCCGCTCATTTAGTTTCGCATACGCAAATATAATTGTATTTTTGCCCGTTCACTCTTAAATTCCGCAAGCATGAAAGAAAGTATCACATCACGTATCAACAACCTGCGCACCTATATGAAGGCGCACGGATTGGCCGCCTATATTTTCCCCAGCACAGACCCGCACCATAGCGAATACCCTCCCGAGTATTGGAAAACACGGGAATGGATTTCCGGCTTCAACGGTTCTGCCGGAACGGCTGTCGTCACATCGGACGATGCCGCACTGTGGACCGACTCCCGCTACTTTATCGCAGCGGAAGAACAACTGAAGGACACTCCGTTCCGCTTGATGAAAGAACGTTTGGAGGGCACGCCGTCCGTCACGCAATGGCTGGCGGAGGTTCTTCCGCCGGGAAGCGCCGTGGGCATGGACGCATGGACCAACTCCGCAGACGAAATCCGCACCGTCAGGGAAGAGCTTACGCATTGCGGACTGCACCTTGAAATAGCAGACCAACCGGCTGACACGCTGTGGAAGAACCGTCCGGCTCTACCCGATTCATCGGTCAGAATACAACCGCCCGCCTTCGCAGGCCGTAGCATAACCGAAAAACTCGCACTCATCCGCGAGGCCATGGCCGGGCGGCAAGCCGACGGGCTGATTCTGTCCGCCCTCGACGAAATAGCCTGGACGTTGAACCTGCGCGGCACGGACGTACATTGTACGCCCGTATTCGTAGCTTACACATGGATTACCCCCTCCCGCTGTACCTTATATATAAATAAGGTGAAACTCACGGAAGAGGTTTCTGCCCATCTGAAGGAATGCGGCGTGGAAACACGGAACTATACCGACATCCTGCCCGATTTGTCACGTTTTGACGGCAAGCGGATATGGACAGACTGCCAAACCACAAACTACGCCCTCTGCCGCAGCCTGCCCGAAACATGCTCCGTAGTAGACGCGGCATCCCCCGTGGGCTTGCTCAAAGCCGTAAAACATCCGGCAGAGGTGGAAGGCTACCGCCGCGCCATGCTGCGCGACGGTGTGGCCATGGTGAAATTCCTGAAATGGCTCACACCGGCGGTACAGGCCGGAGGACAGACAGAGCTTAGCATCAGCCGTAAACTGGAGGAACTGCGCAGCGAACAGGATTTGTTCTGCGGCAACAGTTTCGACACCATTGCCGGATATGCCCACCACGGTGCCGTAGTCCATTACGAACCTACTCCGGAAACCGATTTGGAACTCCTACCGAAGGGACTGTTGCTGCTCGACTCGGGCGCGCAATACGAAGACGGCACGACGGATATCACCCGCACCATCGCCCTCGGCCCGGTGAACGAGGAGGAACGCCACGACTATACCTTAGTATTGAAAGGACACATCCGACTGGCCCATGCCAAGTTCCCGCAAGGTTGCAGCGGCACGCAACTCGACGCTTGCGCCCGCTATGCCATGTGGCAGGAAGGCATCAATTATCTTCACGGCACAGGACATGGTGTGGGTTCCTGCCTGTGCGTGCACGAAGGTCCTCATCAAATCCGCATGAACTATATGCCGTCCCCGCTCCTCCCCTACATGACCGTGACCAACGAACCGGGCATCTACAAAGAAGGGCGGCATGGCATACGCATCGAAAACACGCAGGTCATCTTGCCCTATCGGGAAACCGAGTTCGGCACATTCCTCCAGTTCGACCCGCTCACCCTCTGTCCCATCGACATGGAACCGATAGACTGGTCCTTGCTCGACACGGAGGAAATCGAATGGCTCAACCGTTACCACAGCCGGGTGTACGACCAACTGGCTCCGTTGCTCGACCACGAACACCGCACATGGCTCCGCGAAGCGACCCGGCCATACGAACACACAAAACCATCTCAAAAATCATAAAATATGGCATTGATTAAAAAACTCAACGACTTGACTCCCAAGTTCGGCAAACACTGCTACTTCTCCGAAGGGGCAGCTATCATAGGCGACGTCACCATGGGCGACGACTGTACCGTATGGTTTAACGCCGTCCTGCGCGGAGACGTACATTTCATCAAAATCGGCAACCGCGTGAACATCCAAGACGGTTCTTGCCTGCATACGCTTTACGGCAAAGCCCCCATCATCATCGGCGACGACGTGACCGTAGGACATAATGTCACGCTGCACGGTTGCGAAGTGAAAAGCGGCGCCCTCATCGGTATGGGCTCCACCATTCTGGACCACGCTGTCGTCGGTCATGGTGCCATCGTAGCCGCCGGTGCCTTGGTCCTGAAGAATACGGTCATCGGCGACGGCGAGCTGTGGGGAGGCGTACCGGCCAGATTCATCAAGAAGGTAGACCCCGAACAGGCCAAGGAACTCAACGTAGGCTATGCCCAACACTACGTCATGTACTCCGACTGGTACCGCCGTTCGGATGCCCATCCCGAACACACGCATTACTGCACCACATCGGAAGAGTATGACGAAGCTACCCGGCGATAATACGTCAACACGTGAAATCATGAGAAAATTCAAATCCTCTTATTCTATCGGACTGCTATGCACCACCTGGTTCATGTCTTTCATCTTGCTGGCAGCCGCCGCTACGGCCATCTGCCGGCTGATAAAAGGACAAACCGGCATAGGACTTGCAGTGGCTCTGTACGCCTGTATCTGTCTTGTCATCGTAGCATTCATATATTCCTATTTTAACCAAATCAAACAGGTAGAAGTGACAGCAGACAAGGTTGTCATCAGAAAAGTATACGGTGCCATAACCATCTCCCGAAAAGAAATCCTATATGCTCGCCACAGAAAAACGCTCACCCGTGCCATCAAAAGTTGGGGTGTTTATGGGCTTTTCGGACTCACCGGAGAGTTTTGGGAGGACAAGACAGGACAATTCACTGTAGCAGTCAAAGACGCCCAATCACTGATTGAAATTAAAACATCAAACAAATGTTACGTCGTCAGTTGCGACCGCTATGAAGAGGTTCTGAAACTATTGGAACAAGCCGAATGAAACTCCCTTGGACCGAAATATGACTCTGGCCGCAGACATGAAAGCCTCTGCGGCCAGAGTCGTTTCTCGGAAAACTTGACATCACCACGACGTAACCTTCGCCAGAATCGAATATTTTCCCCCTTCGGAAAAGCCAAAGGAAAATACGCCAGCCACGCACGGTTGCCCCTCGTACAAAAAGAAAGCCTGCACCGTCTTCCGGTGACATCCGTACCCGTAGGCTCCGCAGAACCGGGCGACAGCACTTTCGCCGTGACACAAAAAACAAGGAAAGGAGGAGCATCATGCTCTTATATTTTGAGCCGTGAAGTTCATGCAAATAGCGAAAAAAAGAGGTAAAAATCCGATTGTAAGCCCCTAAAAATGCCGTTTGGAACACTTTGATTTTTCAATCTCATGAGAATGATTTTTCGTTTGGAGCAGAACGATTTTCCAATTTGCTTCAAACGAAAGACAACAAACCTCGAAAAAACGGGGAAAACGCCCCCAAAACGCCCCCAAAATACCGCATTTTACTCTCTTTTTCCCGGAATCGGACATACAGACGGGAGCTGTTTTTGCCGGTTTTCAGCCTGTCGAGACATAAAAAAAGCGGACAAACGCCCGCTTTTTCCAACTTGTATCCTATCTGATTCATCCTTCAGAATTTCACACTATCGAAAATCAAATCCGACGCTCCGGCGTTCCGCTCGATATACTGTCCGGCAATTCGTCCCCGCTCCGCCAGAAACTTCCCGTCGGAAAGCAGGCGGTCCATCGTCCGGCCAAAAGTGTCTGCATCCGTCACTTCCATACAACCGCCCTCGCGCAACAAATCCTGCGCCTCACGGAACTTGCGGTTGTTCGGACCGATAAGCACGGGTACGCCATACACCGCAGCCTCGGGCACGTTATGGATGCCTACACCGAAACCGCCGCCCACGTAGGCCATCTCGCCGTAACGATAGATAGACGAAAGCAAACCGTAACCGTCGATAATCAAGCAATCGGCACGGGCGGCACTTTCTTCCGTGACACGGGAGTAACGCACAAACGGACGGCGCAACTTTCCCTCTATCTCCTTCAAATGGTCTTCACTGACCACATGGGGCGCCAACACCAACTTCATTTCCGGATGAGCGTTGAAGTAAGGAATAATCAAATCCTCATCCGGTGCCCATGAGCTTCCGGCCACCAACACCTTGGCATCTTGCTTGAAAGCTTTCACCAACGGCAAATCCTTGGCCTGCCGACAAATGTCCAGCACACGGTCGAAACGCGTGTCTCCGGCCACGGTGACGTTCGTGATGCCCTTGCGTGCCAACAATTCGCACGAAGTTTCGTTTTGCACGAAGAAATGGGTCACACAACGCAGCACATCGCTGTAACTGCGCCCATACCAACGGAAAAACACTTGGTTCTCACGGAAAATACTGCTCACGCTGTACACCGGAATCTGACGACGGCGGCAAGCATGCAGATAATTGTTCCAAAACTCATATTTGATGAAGAACGCCATGCGCGGACGAGCCAACCGCAAAAAGCTACGCACATTGCCCGGTGTGTCGAACGGGAGATAGCACACCACGTCCGCCCCTTCGTAGTCCTTACGCACTTCATAACCCGAAGGAGAGAAAAAGGTCAGCAATATCTTGTACTCCGGATGCTCCCGCCGCAACCGCTCCATCAGCGGACGCCCCTGTTCGAACTCGCCCAAGGAAGCGGCATGAAACCAAACATACATTTCCTCCCGGCGGATGTTTTTCCGCAAAATACGGAAAGTATTCCATTGCCCTTTCACCATCAGCCACGCTTTCTTGCGGAAAGGCGAAACCAATACGACTGCCAAGGCATACAGATAAAGCGCGATCGAATATATCATTTCAGAATCTCTACGGCTTTACGCATTCTACGTAATGTTTCCTCCTTCCCAAGGAAAGCTGAAAGTTCATACATGTCGGGGCCCTTTCCTGTGCCCACCAAAGCCACACGCCAAGGATTCCAAGGCTTCTTGCCCGTCTCTTCCGCCCAACGGTCTACGGCCGCTTTCTGTCCCTCTACCGAGAAATCGTCCAGGCCTTCCAGCAATGCGGCCAGTTCGGTCATGTCGGCCGCCGCCGTTTCCGTCCAGTTCTTCCGCACGAACTTGTCCTCGCGGTCGTACGCTTCCGGGGCAATGAAGAAGAAGTCGCAAAGGGGCCACAGTTCTTTGATGAAATTGATTTTCTTCATCTTCATCATGCCCACCACGGCTTCTACGCGTTCCATCGGTGCTTCTATCCCATTCTTGCGCAGTATCTTGTCGAAAGCGGGAGCCAATTCCTTGTTGTCCTTCATCAGGATATATTCACGGTTGAACCACAGGCCCTTCACGTAATCGAACTTGGCACCGGCCTTGCTGCATTTGGTGATGTCGAAAAGCTCCACCAGTTCGTCCAACGACATGATCTCTTGGTCGGTTCCCGGGTTCCAACCCAACAAGGCCAGGAAATTGATGACAGCCTCCGGCAGATAGCCGCTCTCACGATAGCCGGAGGACACTTCGCCCGTCTTGGGGTCGTGCCATTCGAGAGGGAAAACCGGAAAGCCGAGACGGTCGCCGTCGCGTTTGCTCAATTTCCCCTTCCCGTCGGGCTTGAGCAACAAAGGCAAATGGGCGAACTTCGGCATCGTGTCAGCCCATCCGAACGCACGGTAAAGCAGAACATGCAACGGAGCCGAAGGCAACCATTCTTCACCGCGAATCACGTGGGTCACCTCCATCAGATGGTCGTCTACGATGTTGGCCAGATGGTAGGTCGGCAATTCGTCGGCACTCTTGTAAAGCACCTTATCGTCGAGAATGGAAGAGTTGATGACCACATCGCCGCGAATCATGTCGTCCACATGTACGTCCTCGCCCGGCTCTATCTTGAACCGGATGACGTACTGCCGGCCTTCGGCCAACAGCCGCTCCACCTCGTCAGCCGGCAACGACAGCGAATTGCGCATCATACCGCGCGTAGAGGCATCGTACTGGAAATTCTGGATTTCCTGCCGCTTGGCCTCCAGTTCTTCCGGCGTGTCGAAGGCGATATAAGCCTTACCGGCATCCAGCAACTCCTGCACGTATTTCTTGTAAATGTCCCGGCGTTCCGACTGACGGTAAGGACCATGCTCCCCACCGAAACTTACTCCTTCGTCGAAAGGAATGCCGAGCCAACGGAAAGATTCCAAAATGTATTCCTCCGCTCCCGGGACAAACCGGTTGGAGTCTGTGTCCTCGATACGGAAAATGAACTCGCCGCCATGCTGGCGCGCAAAAAGATAATTGTATAAAGCCGTACGTACACCGCCTATATGCAAGGCTCCCGTGGGACTGGGAGCGAAACGAACCCTTACTTTTCTCTGTGTCATAACAACATTTGTGAATATTGTGCAAAAATACTACTTTTTATTTAAACGCCCCGTATTTTTTTCGTATTTTCGCCCTATATAAAATACGGAAAAAGAGATGAACAGACATAACCAACAAAACAGCCTTACCCCGAAGGCTTTGATTTATAGAATCGTCATCACGGTCACGGCCTTGTTTATCGTGTGCCTGTACATGCCGCGTGACGAACGTTCGACCTACCAGTTCGACGTGGGCAAACCTTGGCGTTACAGCCAGCTCATCGCGACCTACGACTTTCCGATATACAAAAGCGCGGAAACCATACAGACGGAACAGGACAGTATCTTACAGCATTACGAACCTTATTTCGCCATCGACGAGACCGTGGGGAAAGAACAGATAGAAAAGTTCAAGGCCACCATAAACGGACAGAAACCGGCCACCATACCGGCCAATTATCTGGCATACGTGGAAAACAAACTGGAACATATTTACGCGCAGGGCGTCATGGACACGGAGAATTTCGACCAAATGCACAGCGATGAAGTGGCGTCTATCCGCATATTCGCACAGAACGTGGCCAAGGAACAACCGATGACTCAGGTCTTCTCGCACAAAACCGCATACGAATACCTTATCGACTTGGGAGAAGACAGCTTGCATTATGACCGCAGAGTATTGCGGAAATGCAACCTGAGTGACTATATCGTACCCAATCTGACCTACGACAAGACAAAATCCGAAGAATCCCGGAAAGACTTGCTGTCTTCTCTTTCCTATTCGTCCGGTATGGTCATGAGCGGGCAGAAAATTATAGACCGAGGGGATATCGTGGACAAGGAAACATACGACATCCTCACTTCTCTGGAAAAAGAATATACCCGCCGAAACACGTCCAAAATGCAGACGCATACGGTATTGCTCGGCCAAATGCTTTACGTGGCTCTCATCATTGCCTGCCTGACGTTGTACTTCAACCTGTTCCGCCGTGACTATCTGGCCAACACGCGCCACATCCTGTTCATCGCCTCCATGCCGGTCATCTACCCGTTGATAACTTCATTCCTCATCAAGCATAACCTGTTCAATGTCTACATCATCCCGTTCGCCATGGCTCCTATTTTCATCCGGGTGTTCATGGATTCCCGGACGGCTTTTGTGACTCACGTGGCTACGGTGCTCATCAGTGCCATATCCCTGAAATACCCCTACGAGTTCATCGCCACACAGCTTGTGGCGGGCATGGTGGCCATCTACAGCCTGAGGGAGCTTTCCCAACGTTCGCAGCTTATCCGTTCGGCATTTTATGTCACATTGGCGTCTATAGCTTTTTACATGAGTATGGAACTTATTCACGAAAAAGACTTCGCACGCCTGGAGTATGGCATGTATATCTATATTATCATCAACGGCATCCTCTTGTTATTTGCCTACCCGTTGCTGTTCTTGTTCGAAAAGGTTTTCGGATTCACCTCCAACGTGACTCTCGTCGAACTGTCCAACACCAACAACGAACTGCTGAAACGGCTCTCGGAAGTGGCTCCGGGCACATTCCAACACTCCATGCAGGTGGCGAACCTGGCTACGGAAGTGGCGAATAAAATCGGTGCCAAGGCGCTGCTCGTCCGAACCGGAGCCTTATACCACGACATCGGAAAGATGAACAGTCCGGCCTACTTTACGGAAAACCAGAATAACTTCAATCCTCATGATCGTATCAGTTACGAACAAAGTGCGGCGATTGTCATCAGTCATGTCAAGGACGGACTCAAACTGGCCGACAAATATAACCTGCCGCAAGTCATAAAGGATTTCATCTCGACGCACCACGGCAAAGGCAAGACCAAATACTTCCTGATTTCATACAAGAACCAGAATCCGGACCAACCGGTAGACGAATCCCTTTTCACTTACCCCGGTCCGAACCCGTTCACGCTGGAACAGGCCATTTTGATGATGGCGGACTCTGTGGAAGCCGCTTCCAGAAGCCTGAACGAATACACGGAAGAGAGTATCAGCGGACTGGTGGATAAGATCGTGGACAGCCAAGTGCAGGAAGGATTCTTCAAAGACTGCCCCATCACGTTCCACGACATCACCGTGGCTAAAGACGTGTTCAAAGAAAAGCTGAAGACGATTTACCACACGCGTATCAGCTATCCGGAACTGAAAAAGAAATAAGCGTCCTGCCTTACATGGGGTCTACGTCATAATAGATTTGGGCACTGCGGTAATCGGGATGTGCCATCAGGCTTTGGCGGAGATAAAGCAACTGTTCCCGTACCTTGGACAGAGAAGCTCCGGGTTCTACTTTCACTACGATTTTACGGATGTAGAGCAATTGGATTCGTGCCACGGGCGGCGCGTCAGGCCCTAAAATACGGGAACCTAACACCTGGCGCAGACGGCTCCCCATTTCAGCAGCCAGATGGTCGAGCACATCTGCCCGCTTATGTTTCATATAGACATAAATCAAACGGCAAAAAGGAGGATATACAAACATCTGACGCTCTTCCATCTGCCCTACGTACAACCCGAAGTAGTCATGTTCCGTCACTTGACGGATGAGAGGCAGATCCGGACTCTTGGTCTGCAGGATGACACGTCCCTGCCTGCTGCGGCGTCCGGCGCGCCCGGCCACTTGTGCCATCAACTGGAAGGCGCGCTCGAAGCTTCGGAAGTCCGGGATATTAAGCATGGCGTCGGCATTCAATATGCCGACCACGCTGACTCGTTCGAAATCCAATCCTTTGGTCACCATCTGCGTTCCGATAAGTACATCGGTCTTTCCGCTTTGGAAATCCTCCAAGATTCCTTCGTAGGCCGAACGTGTACGGGTCGTATCCAAATCCATCCGGGCCACGGCGGCCTCCGGAAAGACTTGATGTACGGCATCTTCCACCTTTTCCGTACCGAACCCTCGCTGCACCAGCTCCGTACCTTCACAAGCCGGGCAGCGAGTCGGCACGTTACATGTGTAACCGCAATAATGGCAAGTCATTTGGTTCAGTCCCTTATGGTACGTCAGGCTGACATCGCAGTTTTTGCACTTGGGCACCCAACCGCACGTGTGGCATTCTATCATCGGAGCGTAACCTCGCCGGTTCTGGAACAGTATGACCTGTTCCTTGTTTTCCAATGCCCGGCGCATCTCCTCCAACAAACGCGGTGAGAACGGACCGGTCATGCGCCTTTTGCGCTGTAGCTCTTTAATATCCACCACCTCGACTTCCGGTAAACGTACTTGTCCGAAACGTTCGGTCAGCTCCACCAAACCGTATTTGCCCATGCGGACGTTATAATAAGTCTCCAACGCCGGAGTAGCCGTACCGAGCAAGGTACGGGCACCGTACATCCGGGCTAACATGATCGCCGCATTCCGGGCATGGTAACGCGGCGCAGGCTCCTGCTGTTTATAAGATTGTTCATGCTCTTCGTCCACTATGACCAGCCCCAGATGCCGGAAAGGCAAGAAGACGGACGAACGAACACCTACAATAATATCGTAAGGCTGTTCGGACAACTGCTTTTGCCAAATCTCGACACGTTCGGCATCAGGAAACTTGGAATGGTACACGCCCATACGGTTACCGAATACGCGATATAACCTGTCCGTCAACTGGGTGGTCAGCACAATCTCCGGCACCAAGTAAAGCACCTGTTTCCCCTCGGCTATCATCTGACGAATCAGATGAATGTAAACCTCGGTCTTTCCGCTCGATGTCACTCCGTGAAGCAGGCATACCGGATGACGGGCAAAAGCCTCTTCCAGCTCCCGGAACGCCCGTGCCTGTGCCTCGCTCAAAGGAGAAACACCTATCGTTTCGGTGACCTCCGTATGCGCCAAACGGCCTATCTCGTATGGATAGGCCTCCAATACGCCCTTCTCTTCCAAAGCACGGCAAATCGCCAGACTGCCACCGACAGCTTCTATCAGGGCTTTCCGTCCCACCTCCGCCAGCATCTTCGGATTACGCAACCGGAAAGCCGTTCCGGCACCTGCCAGTTCTAAATACTTTAATAAAAGGGACTGTTGTTTGGGTGCTCTTCCTAAACCGTCAAGCAATTCATGAAGTTTGTCCTCATCAAAATAGGTTTCCGATAAGCGCACATGTACTTCCGTACGTGGCTTATAGCTGCGTTTGACTTCCTCTTTCATGGCAAGGACACCCTTGTCCATCAAAGACCTTACCACCCGCAACACCCGAAAATCCTCACATTCTTTTTGAAGTTGCGTCACGGTCGATTCGGAACGCCTCGAAACCCAAGTAACGACCCGTTGCTCCCGTTCCGACAATACGGCATTTCCCGCATATTCACTGTTTACCGCCACCTTGCTCTCGCTTTCCAGTTTCATACCGGACGGCAGGGCAGCCTTATACACATCCCCTACGGCACAAAGGTAATAGTCTGCCAACCATCTCCAAAAATCCAACTGCACCGGAAGTAAAACGGGAGCCGAATCAAGTATCTCCCACACGGTCTTCACGGCATAACCTTGCGGCTGCCGCCCGTGAACGTCAACCACAATAGCCGTATAAAACTTTTTGGCTCCAAACGGCACGATAACCCTGCAGCCCGGCCGTACCGCCGCCTGCTGCTCTTCGGGCAAAGCGTATGTATAAGCCGCCGACAAAGGAAGAGGAAGAATGACATCTACAAACTTCATACGCACGGATTTTAATGCGTTACAAAAATACGACAAAAGAAGCTAACAGACAAAAGGAAAGCCGTCCGCTTCATGCAGACGGCTTCCGTTTATTCCATTTTTCTATCGGACTACATTAAGAACTTGCCATGTGTTGTTCTTTACGTCAAACTCTTTTATGACATCGCCCACACCGCCTAATTTTCCGGTCTCACCCATGGCGATATTGTAGGTCACACCTACTTGCAAATGGCTAAGCAGCGTCACACCGGCTCCCACATTCCAACTGAACGTAGAGCGTTCCAAACTTCCGATACTTTCACCGGCATACTTTAAATTACGACTCCCCAGATACCAATTGTATTGCGGCCCCGTAGCCAAATAAACGCCGACCAGACTGCTAAAGCCAAAATTATACCTTAAATTAATGGGGATCTCCACGTAAGGCATGGATTTGTTAGGCGTACTCCCGTTGACATTCTCCCCGTCTACTTCACCTGAAAAGTCCATCTTCATGTACTTCTGGGAGTAGAGAAGGGAAGCATCGATACCCAAACCGATGACCGGCATGGTCATCTGCACTTTCGGTCCGACGAACCATCCCGTACGATTGGAAGCATCGAACAAGCCTCCGTCACCCTTTATACTTGCTTTACTCAAGTTCACACCGCCTTCAAGTCCCCACTTGAACTGCGCATTGGCTGGTGCCGCCCATAAAAACGCCACCATGCACATCAATACTACACTTAATTTCTTCATAGAAGTTTGCTTTTTATTTCTTATCGGAAAACAAAGATAGCAACTGTTTGCCGTACTTTCAACTTTTTCCGGAAATATATCTCTTTTTTGTTATCTACGTTGCCTGCGTACGGTCACTCTGGGCGTGGAGGCTCCTCCCCCTCCGGAACTCCCCCTACGCGTCTTGGAAACCTTAGTCTTTTCTGCCTTTGCCTTTTTCGAGTCGTCCGACGATGCCGAAGCACGACGCGAATTACGTGTAGTTCGGGAAGCTTTCTCCTTTTTCGTTTCTACAGCCTCCTTGGCTACCGTTGAATCTACAGCCACCGAGTCGTCATGCCCCCAAACATGTTTTTCAAAGTCGGAAAGTTGTTTCTCTATCCGCTTCTGTTCGTTGGCCATGGCACTGTCCGTCTTACAATAGTTAGCCAGCACCTTCCCCTGCATATTGTTCGTCTTATAAATCTTTCCGTCATACAGATTCATGGAGAAATAATCCGCCGCTGTCATGTTCGTCACGTTGTTATAATTGCTTGCCATCATCGTGTGACGGGCCAAATACGTACTGATATCATCATATTTGAGCCAGAACAAAGGATATGGGGTAGCCTCTCCGCCAAAATCATCTCCGCGCATAAGCACTGGGCATAAGGCCGTGACTTTCGTACGGAACGTCGAGGTCCTTTGGTCGAAATAAGAGCTCTCCTTTATATAATAACGGGAAACTTCAGCCGAGGGAATATCGCTGGCATTCACACGGGGACGCCCGTTCTGCTCCTCGTAATATATATGGTAACGCTCTAACAATTCTTTCACGTCCACCTTATCGCGCGAAGTAAAAGACTCGTTACCGTCCAGTTTATATTGGTATGCCGTAATCTTTCCCGTCAGCAATAAATCGAACAGATACGTAAACAGGTTTATCTGGCCTGCGGAAGGCTCCACCGGATAATACAGGGGGGCGTTCTTGTCCAGCGTCAGATCCAACTGACGATACACATCGCGACGCCACACCACGTCCTCAGGCACTTCCACCGCCACGGGGAACTGCAAACTGGCACGGTCTACGGTTTTCTCGGCCTTGTCTGCATCATTGGGTTTCACCCTGCGGCGAGCCGGCTGCGCCTCCGCCTGCACGTACAGGGCAACTCCTAACAAAACAAAAAACAGACGTTTCATCCTTATCTTATTTTTACTCATAGTCTTCATTTCCATCCATTCATTAGTTGACAATCACTTCCATAGAGCCGTCGAGCGTCCGCTCCGCCCCGTCGGGGCCTACGGCTCTTATACGGGAAATATAGAACCGTTTTCCACGTCCCAACGAACGGAACATCGAACGTTGCTGTTCAGTGAAAGACGCGCTGTTCGACACCGCCGGTACGGCGTTACCCATATTGTCGAAAAACACCGTCTCGAACCCTTGCACCCGGAACTCTATATTCAAAAGTCCGTCGTCAATAGCTGCGCCGATGCCTTTCGTTCCCATCAACACTTGTTTGGACAAACGCCCGCCACGGAAACGGTTGCTGCCGCCTTCCGCCGCATACTCTATATAAGCCGACGGGTCGGGCAACTTACGCACACGAAAGGCAAACTGTCCCATCTTCTGCATACGTCCCTCCATATTGGCATTGACCGTAATCACGGCATCTTTGCCCACTTCTGCCGGTCGGGCTATATATTTGCCCGCCCCTGTGGGCTGCAACACTCCTCCACTCATGGAAGCCACCACCTTATTGGCCGGAACCCCGGGAATAGACACGCTCATGGGGTTCTCATATCCGGCATACAACACATTCATCAAGTCTGCCGACACCGTAGCCGAAGGAGCCACCACGGTGTAAGGCTGAGAGAAGTCCCTGCGCACCATCTGACCACGCCCGTCCATCATCTCGATATAACCTTTCAGCGTATAATCGCCCGTACTACTGCAAACCGTCTCATACAGCCCGCCCGGTGAAGTGATTTGCCGTCCGTTGACATATACCGTCGGACGTTGGGTCGTATCCACAGCAGCCATGATGATCTGGGCACTGAACTTCCCACCTTGTACCACCGTACGTGAAGCCGGTATCACAAATGCATTCAACTCGTTCACACGCAAGTCTTTCATATCTATATTGGCCACCAAGGCATGAAGCACCTCTCCTTCGGCATAACGCACATCACTCTGCAATTTGGAAAGCAAAGTGACGGCCGCAGCCACCGGCGTATTCTCAAACATATACTCCTGCCAATTCTTCCCTAAAGTACCGGCCTTGTTCGGAACCTCCGTACTCAGGTTGTCCGCAATGATTTTCTTCTGCGTCTCGTCTGTCAACATGCCAACGATGCTTTCACGAAAACTGTTGATGGCCGCGAACAACCTCTGTCCTTCTCCTCGGCGCGGTGCCAACATCACATGGGAAGCCGCCTCCAGATCCTCCTTGTTCTGCACGTCTTTCACGTCGCCGTCTTCCCCGTCCGCCTGCTTCACGATACTGACCTTCAGGGCTTCCGCATAATTATATAAGGAGTCTGAGATTTTCTTCACATACTGTGCCTTGTCGAACCATTCCTTCACTTTGGCCGGATTGGCCTCCATCTGTCCCTGCAAATCCTTATAAAGGGCTTCGTTGGACGCAGAAGCGTTCGCCGTGGTCCGCAGAAGGCTGTCTTCCACCAATGAAAAGCCGTTCAACACGTCGGAAGACACGTTCAGGGCCAACATAGCCATCAGCACCACATACATGAGGTTGATCATCTTCTGACGCGGAGACATTCTATTTTGCTGGGATGCCATTTCGTATTCCTTTCTGATTAATCCGTTTATTCTGTTATCGAACCGCCCGGCGTATGCTTCATGTTCACCGTCAAGGCCTGAATCATACGGTTGTAAATGCCGTTCAATTCTTCTATCTGACGCGCCATCTTGCGGGTCTGTTCATTGATTTGGTCTATCGTGCCCACCTGCGTACTGATACTCTTCAACTGCATCTCGTATATCGTATTGATGCCCGTCAGCGTACGGTTCAGATTATCCATCTCCTTGGCATCACGCGTCATGTGTTCAGCCTGTTCGGACACACGCGCCAAGGTTTCGGTCAACGTCTTCAGCTCTTCCACATAATTTTCAGCCGCCTCCTTCATTTCGGGAGTAGAAGCGTTACGGGCATCTTCAAGCACTTTCGCAAAAAGTTCTGCGTTGGAAGCATTCACCATATCGGCCAAAGCCTTTATATCCAACGCCTGCTGCCCCACGCTGCCCTGCACGCCTTGTGTTCCGCCGCCTGCTGCGCCAGATACGTCCGGATTTACAGTAGCCGCCGCCCCGGAAAGAGGGGCACCTCCATTTCCTCCGACTACGACCGGCCCTCCCACGACTATGGGCTGGGATACCCCTCCACCGGACACAACCGGTTGGGCCACTCCACCTTGCGCAACCTCAGGAAGGTTCCCGGCTTCCTTTTCGCCGACAGCCTCTTCGTCCCAATCCTCTTCATCCGAAGCCAGACTCACCCGGTCTTCATCGCGCTTCAGTTCTGCCGGACGGTCGAAACCGGAGATGAAAAACACCAGAACCTCCGTCCCCATACCGATGAACAACATCGCATTGGCCCCGGGAATATGAGTCAGTTTGAACAAAGCTCCAAGAATAACCACGGCCGCTCCCCAACTGTACGCATAATTCAGGAATGTCTGTCCGGGCACCGACTCAATCCAATCCTGAATACGGATAATTATGTTTTTTCTATTCTTAGCCATATTTTTACCTCTTTAATCTTTTTATTTACGTTTATTGGTTGTCCCCGACACAGAACGTACACAACGGAAACCGATGTACGAACGCGGTTGGTTTTGATATTCGTATGAACGCCATACGGAACGTATCATGGATTCCGGGTCTTTCCACGAACCGCCCCTCACCGACTTCTTTTTCAGGCGATAAGGGTCTTCTTTCGCGGCATTGTATTTCAGTTCCGGATTCATGTCGCTCATGCCGTCCACACCCGATTCGGTGTACACCGTACTCGTCCATTCCGCCACATTTCCCGCCATGTCGAACAAACCGTTGGAATTGGCCGAATAAGAACCGCATTTGGAGGTTATCAAGCTCCCGTCGTCCGTATAGTCCCCACGGTCGGGTTTGAAGTTGGCATAATAACAGTCTTTCTCGCTTTTCACCCCTTTTGTCTCCCATGGGAACAAGGCTCCTTCGGGACCACGTGCGGCAAATTCCCATTCCACCTCTGTCGGCAAACGGTAAGGCTGTATCTGACTGGCTGCGGCTCCCAAGCCACGTTTCAGGAACTCCGTACGCCAATCGCAGAAAGCATTGGCCTGTTCCCAGGTCACACCGACCACCGGATAATCGTTATAAGCCGGATTGGAGAAGTATTGCAACATGTAGCGTTCGTTTTCCGCATTGGAAAAATCGTTCACCCAACACGTCGTATCCGGATAAATATTCACGATATAAGTATTCAGGAAATCATGCAGTCCCGAAAGCGGGCGGGTGATGGTTTCACGCACGATACGCCCTTCGTCGTCGATGTAAGCTGTATCCTTAGAAATCATGACCACTTCGTCCGCATCCACGGCATGGTCGGTATTCAGGTTGCGTTCATCCGGATTCAGGCGGTGCTTGCGCAAAGCGGCAGCGGTATAATCGAACACCTCATAACGGTAATTCATCTGGCGCGCATCCAACATCCGCTCCCCCGTGGCCGGATTCGTCACGTACACGCTTTCTATCGCCCTCAACTCGTCTTCGTTCGGGCGTTTCCAGGGTATCGGCTTTTTCCAGTTCAGATAAGGAGTCACCGGATTCCCGAACTTGTCCTCCTCTATCTTGTAGGTCTCGTCGCCTGCGTATGCCGGATCGGCCAGGCGTTCGCGGATAATAGAGTCGCGCACCCAAAAGACAAACTGGCGATATTTGGCATTCGACACTTCATTCGCGTCCATCCAGAAGCCGTCGACCGAAATTTCCCGGGTAGGAATGGTCATTCCCCACAACGAATCGGTTTCTTCCGTACCGATCTTCAATGAACCTTTCTTCACGAAAACCATCCCGTAAGGAGTCGGTTCACTGTAGGCCGTTCCCCCGACACCGGTCACTTCTCCACCCGTGGCGGTGGATGCCGAACGGGGACCCAGACAAGCACTGAACGCCAGACCTGCCATTATGCCCCATATCAACCCACAACACTTCATATTCATTATTATAATATTCTTACGCTTTTATGTTTATTCTTTCCTTTCTTGAACAGATTCAACTCCGTCTTATAGCCGATGATGATCTCATGACTGCCGTTCAATGCCCCGATGCCGGCCGTGTACATTTCGTACGCATAACCGAGATTGATGCCATGAAAGTCTCCGCCGAAGAGGAAACTGACCGAATTCATCGGACTGTACGACACTCCGCCGTACAACTCATGCTTGCTACCATGATAAGCGATGCGTCCCGTCATATCCGCCCGAAAACCTACGGCATCGGAACGCAGCATAGCGGTCGTATGTATGGTATATAACGGACTTTTAAGCCGTATATTGTACCCGCCCGTCAAATAATAAGAAGGAGAGACCTTAAATTCGTTCACTTTTTCCTCTCCCAACGTGACGGTCGGCGAGGTACAGTGCATCATGGCAAAACCGGCATACCACGACTTACGGGCATACTGGATGCCGAAATTCATATCGAAACCGGCACCGTTGGCCTCAGCCGTAGGAAAGGCCGGGTCTCCGGACTCTCCCAAATCCAACTCTCCCCCGTCGAACGTCTCACTGAGCATGGACAAATGGATACCTCCGCTCAGTTTGCCTCCCCACAAAGGCTGATGGTAAGCATATTGCAGAAAAAACTTCTGGTGCTTGAACAGACCGATCTGGTCGTTGGTGAACCCCACTCCGGCACCGTGCCTCGCGCTGATGAAGAACAACGGCAGATCCACGTAAGCATACATTACGGCGGGGGCGTTTTCAAAGCCGGTCATCTGCATGCTGTAAGCTCCTTGAAAGTTCAGCACGGGAGACTGCCCCGTCGCTGCGGGGTTATAAAAGGGCGTCATGGCCCAATAATTGACAAAAGACGGGTCGTACTGAGCCTTAGCCCACCGGGGCAACAAGCTCAATATCAAGATGAACCCTATCAGTTTTCCCTTTGTCTTCACTGTCTCTACAACCGTTGTACCTTAAGAAAACAGAATCTTTTTCTTTTTATTGTCCGGCATCGCACGAAAATCGCGGTTTCAGGTAAAACAATGGAGCGGATGCACACTTACACCCGCTCCAGTAATCATTTCAGGTTTTCCGTATTTCCAAGTCCGACGCGCATCAATACTCGTCCTCGTTGAAAAGAAAATCCTCCTTCGTCGGATAGTCCGGCCAAACATCTTCTATCGTCTCATATATTTCGCCTTCATCCTCTATTTCTTGCAGATTCTCGATCACTTCCAAGGGAGCGCCAGAACGCATCGCATAATCAATCAGTTCATCCTTGGTGGCAGGCCATGGCGCATCTTCTAACTTTGAAGCCAATTCCAGTGTCCAATACATAGTCCTTAATATTTATAACAACTTCGTTTTTCTATTTTGTGCGCAAAAATAATAATATTTTCGATACCATCAACGTTTCTTCCACACAATTTCATCTTTCCCCTCAATAAATAGCATTTTACGGGACAACACAAACAGATAATCGGACAAGCGGTTGACATACGCACAAACCTCCGGCAGCACCGGCGCACTTCCGGACAGTTCCAGAATACGCCGCTCCGCCCTGCGGCACACGGTACGGCAAACATGGCACACGGCCGCCCCCCGGGAGCCGCCGGGAAGCACGAATCCCCGCCATCCGGGAAGCCCGTCTTCCGCCTCATCTATGGCCTGTTCCAAACGCGTCACGTCTTCTTCCGTCACCACCTCCCGGCCAAGCTTTTCCGCACGTGAGGGATCCGTAGCCAGATAGGCCCCTATCGCGAACAAGTCACATTGGATGCCTGTCAGGAACTCGCGGTCTTCCTCACGTTCCAAATAAGTAATCAATTCGCCGATGTGGGCATTCAGCTCATCCACAGTCCCATACGCTTCCACGCGGACATCCGTCTTGGACACCCGCACGCCTCCGCTCAGGCTGGTCATTCCCCCGTCGCCCGTACGGGTATATACTTTACTTTTCTTCATTTTTCCGTATATTTAAAAATTCACAATATAATCTTGCCGTTGCTTGGAACGGTCATAAAACACAAGACCGTAGTCGTAGAGATCGAAAGTCACCACGACTTCCGGCAAGCGTTTTACGTCGTTCCACGCCCGCAAAGCCGCTTTTGAAGCCCGTATGCCGAAAAGGAGACACACCGAACACCTTGTCGACGGACGCGAAACCACAGCCGTCCAATGCCGGGGTGCAATCCCCCTCCCCACGACCATCAGTTCCTTCTGCCGCACGAAACCTCCGTTCTCCCGCACCCTCACCTTCCAAAACAAATCCTGGCATACCGCAGCCGAACGGCATCCCGCTGCCAGGTAAGCCGTTTCCGCCTCTTTCACGTGCCCATATATCCGGATCAGCGAGGGATGCACGTAATTGGACAGACGAAAAAGAAACTTGCGGCATTTCAACCGGTGCAAGCCCTCGCACAGGCAAACCACGGGATAACGTTTCTTCAGCTCCCGATAGGCGTAATATTCCCCACGCTCATACACCACATACGTCAGGAAGTCGAACGCAAAGGGAGAGTGCACACCGTATCCGCGACGATGCCTGAACCTTTTCAACCAAATCCATTGTCTACAGAGCATTCTTGTATCATATATTTGTTCTTGTCCAACAAAGTTAGCACAAAAAAGCACTCCGTATTGATATAAATCAAGAAAAAGCCGTTTTTTCGATATTAAAAGCCGGATATTTTGCCGGAAAGCCGAAACTCCCTACCTTTGTATCGTGTTTTTCATAGTATTAGATTTAAGGTTAACAAAGGTTGGGTCAGAGCGCTGACCCTTTTTTTATGCCCTACGGTGAAGCCTTAAAAAAACAGGACATTACAGTCTCGCATCTCCGCTCTCTCCGCACTTCGCGTAACCACCTCACCCACAATAAAATACAAACCTACAGAGAACGGCAAAAAAATCTCCTGCAAACGATTTTCCAATCTCCTGCGAACGATTTTTCGTTTGGCGCAGAACAAAAAATCATTTGCCGCAAGGTAAATCCGCCCACTCCTTGAGGCAGGATTTCATTTGACAAAGCCCTGCTTCCAAAGTCCGGCACGCCCACCCACGGTATGCACTTCGCAGCCCTCCCTGTCCGGGGTATCTTGCAAAAAAAATAAGGCAAACCTCACTGACTTTCAAAAAAAAAACGTTTCTTTATACCTCCAAACAGGAACTTGAACAAACCAGCATAGAAAAAGACATGGAACTACAGACGCATACCGACACTGCATACCGGCAACTGCTTCCCGCCGAAATCCGACAACTGGAACAGCAAGGCTGCACGGCCGAGGACTGGCAACTGATTGAAGTCCATCCGGATATCGACCTTCGCCATCTGGCGTACGTGCATTTTTCCGGCTCCAACCGTATCGGGAATTTCCAAAAGACCGTCACGCTGCCGGGCGGAATCACGTTCCATACGGGTATCCGCCATGCCACGCTGCACTGTACCACCGTGGGCGACGACTGTCTGATAGCCCACGTCCATGGGTATATCGCCCATTACGACATCGCCCCGGGCTGCATCATCCTCCATACGGACACCATTGCCACGACCGGCCCGTCCGCCTTCGGCAACGGCACGGAACTCCATGTCATGAGCGAAAGCGGAGGACGGGACATCCTCATCCACGACCGCCTGTCGGCACAGGAAGCGTACATGCAGGCCATGTACCGCCACGATGCCTTGTTGACGCAAAACCTCCGCCGGTTGGTTTCGGACTACGCCGCACGGCAAACCGGCAACCGCGGCAAGATAGGCGAGGGCACACGGATACTCCGCTGCGGCCTGATCCGCAACGTGAAAATCGGGCCTTGCAGCCGTCTGGAAGGTGTCGTCCGGTTGGAAAACGGCACGATATGCAGCCATCCGGACGCCCCTACCTTCGTGGGCGACTTGGTCATCGCCCGTGATTTCATCCTGCAAACCGGCAGCCATGTCGCCGACGGCGCGACGCTCACCCGTTGCCATGTAGGACAAGCTTCTTCCATCGGGCACGGATTTTCTGCCACAGACTCCTATTTCGGTTGCAACTGCCAGGCGGAGCAGGGTGAGGCATGCGCCATCCTGGCCGGTCCCTATACGGTGACGCACCACAAGTCCACGCTGTTGATAGGCGGCATGTTCTCGTTCATGAACGCCGGTTCGGGCACCAACCAGAGCAACCACGCCTACAAGCTCGGCCCCCGACACCACGGTGTGCTGGAACGGGGATGCAAAACCGCTTCGGGCAGCCACATCTCGTGGCCCGCGCATATCGGGGCGTTTTCGCTGGTCATGGGACATTGCGCCCCCGGTACCGACAGCAGCGAATGGCCATTCTCTTACCTCGTGGAGCAAGGCTCGTCCCATTACGTGATTCCCGGCATTACCCTGAGGGGCGTGGGAACGCTGCGCGACATCGGGAAATGGCCTGCACGCGACGGCCGCCCGCCCCAAGTGCCTCAAACGGACCGGGTCTCCTTCGAAGCATTCTCTCCTTATACGATGGGGCGTGTGTTCCGGGCACGGATTACCTTGGAAGAACTAAGCGGACGTTTCGACGCGGATACCCAAGAAATCACATGGAACGGCCTGCGGCTCAAAGAGAAATCGATGAAGCAAGGCATAGAATGGTACCGGTTGGCTTTAGACCGTTACTTGGGCGAACAACTGATCCGGCAATTAGAGGCGTATGAGGGCATGCCCTTGGACGGGCTATGCGAAGCCCTGCATCCCCGTGCGGCATGCAGCGACCGCTGGGGAGACATCGGCGGCATGCTGGCACCCATAAGCGAAATCAATGACATTACCAGAATCATCGCCACAGGACAACTCGACCGCATAGAAAAACTGGAAGAACGATTCCGGCTCATACACGACCGGTATGACGACTTCGCCTGGGCTTGGACGTGGAACCTCTTGTACGAGATATATCCCGATGCCTATGGCAAGGACTTTATCCCGTCGCTCTGCCTGCCCGTCATCCGGAAATGGGAAACCGCCGCCACGACACTCAACCGGCAAATCATAGCCGATGCCACAAAGGACATCTCGACGGGTTCTCTTGCCGGTTTCGGTATCGATGGCGGCGAGGAAACCGCCGTGGACGACGCGTTGGCCGTCCGGGGCACCGTACAACAATGCGGTATCATCCAAGAGTTGGAAAAGCAACAAACGGAAATCAAAGAAAAGGCCAGATACTGGCTGCATAAATTAACCCTTTAACCCCATACGACTATGAACAGACAGCAAACCCCTTCACCGGAAAACCGTACTTCACGTGTAATGACAGCGTGGCCGGACGCCCTGAAACTGTTCTTTTTCGGCTTCTGGATGTTTTTCGGCATTTATTACGGCGACGTGCTTTACATCGCCCAACAGTACAGTTTCTTCAGCACAGCCCAAGGAGCCATGCGCCCGCTATGGGAAACCTCTTACGGTTCGTTGTGGATTATCGGGCGTGCCTTGCTCCAAGCGTTCCATTCGCCTTTTTGGGGCGGTGCCCTTCTCTCGGGCATGCTTACCCTCATCTCTTGGCTGTCCGGTTATGTCTTCAGGTTGCGCGGCCGGTTCGGATACCTGAAATACATCCCGGCATTCGTTTTTATTTATGTGGTCGTCTACCACGGTTTCGACATTTACTATCAGACGGAAACGGGCAAACTGCTCGGCATTCCCTTCTGCATCCTCCTCATTCTGGCCTGCCAAGCCGTCTTCGTTCGTTCTTTCAGTCGGAAAAAACTCTCGGGGTTGTTCACCCCACCGGCTTATAACCGTCCGCTCGACGAATGGAAAGCCATGGGATTCATCCTCATTTTGGGAGCCGGAGCCGTGGGCATGAACGAATGGTACCGCCCCTACGTACGCCCTACCGCCAAGATGCAGCGCGAACTGGAACGGCAGGACTGGAAGAGCATGCAAGCCACGGCTTCCCGCTCCGACCTGACCTACAGCACGGTGGCGGCTTACTACGCCATTTCGCGGATGGAAGACGAAAACGACGTGCCCAAGGTACCCATAGACATGTTACCGCCGACAAGCCGCCCTATTTACCTGCATAACCGCGACGGTAACCTCGAAAACGCCCGGAATTACTTCCTGATGGACTACTGCATCGCTTCGGAACAATACCCCATCTCTTACGAACTGGGCAAAGCGGATTTGAATACCAACGGCCCGTCTCCGCTCCTGCTCAAACAGATGGTCCGGATTTGTCTGGCCCTGCATAAAAAAGAAGAAGCACGTTCTCACCTGAACGTGCTCCGTACGCTTCCTTTCGAGAAGGATTTCATCGAGACCTACGCCCCGGAGGCACAGGAATAGAAAAAAGAGATTTCCTCCTCCCCTCCGGGCTTATTCCGTCCGCTTGACAGGCAAGACCAGTTCGGCGGACTTCAGTCCTTTGGCCTCCGCTTTCAGGCGGATAGTTCCGGCTTGTCCCTTTTCCGCCACGATGGCGGTCATCTGTCCGTTGAACACCGGCATTTGCGGCCGGCCGAACGGTTCAAGGCACACGGGGTTGCCGTTGGCTCCGGCCTTGTAATACCCGGCTCCACGGACAGAAAACTTCACCGTATGCTGTGCGTCGGGACAGAGGTTGCCCTCGCGGTCCACCACGCTGACCGTGACAAAAGCCAAGTCCTCATCCCGCAAATCCGCGTCCAACGTGTCCTTGTCGGCCTTCAATACGATGCGGTAAGGCTTACCTGCCGTACGGACGATCTGCTCCGCACGCTTCCGTCCGTTTTCGTCGTAGGCCACAGCCTTCACCTCGCCCGGCTCGTAGCGCGTGTCCATCCACATCAGCCGGTAACGTTTCTGGCGGGCCAAAGCACGGCGTGCCTCATCGTTTTCCGTCTCGTCGAGCTTGACAGTGGTGTCTTTCGTACGTTTCCCTTGGCTCTTGCCATTGATGAAAAGTTCCACCGTAGGGTAATTGGTGTACACGAATACCGGAGTCACCTCGCCTTCACGCCCCGGCCAGTTCCAGTGGGGAAGGATGTGCAAGGTTTCCGCTACCTTGTTCCATTGGCTGCGGTAAAGGTAATAACGGTCCTTGGGCAGGTAAGCCAAGTCGATGATGCCGAACAGCGAAGAATGGCTGGGCCAATCGTCATAATACGGCGTCGGCTCGCCCAAGTAGTCGAAGCCCGTCCACACGAACTCGCCCATATCGTAGGGCAAATCCTCGGAAAGGATAAAATTGTCCTCCGGCAAGTCGCTCCACGGGCAATGTTCCACATCGTAGGAAGACGACTGGTGGTCGTCGTATTTCGCCCCGGCCTTGCGTTCCACAGGGAACTTATACACGCCGCGCGAGCTTACCGTAGAAGCCGTTTCCGACCCCAACACCACCCGTTGCGGCAATGCCTTATAAGCTTTCTGGTAAAGATTGGAACGGTAATTGAAGCCCGGGATGTCCATGATGGCCGCCACGTGGCTCTTGATGGCGGCATCCACACGGTCCATGCCTTGCGTGCAGGGCCGCGTGGGGTCTTCGCGGTGCACGATGTCCTGCATCATCCGACAAAGCTTTGCTCCCTGCGCCGAACCTTGGTCGGGCACCTCGTTGCCGATGCACCACATCACGACCGCCGGGTCGTTGCGGTAATGACGCACCACATTCACCAAATCGCGTTCCACCCACTCGTCGTAGTACTTGTTATAACCGTTGGCCATTTTCTTGGCTTTCCACTCATCGAAAGTCTCCACCATCAACAGCATCCCCATCTCGTTACAGGCTTGCACCAGTTCCGGCGACGGCATGTTGTGCGACGTACGGTAAGCATTGCTGCCCATATCCTTCAGCATCTTCAGCCGGTAACGGATGGCCTGCATGTTCACCGCCGTGCCCAACGGTCCCAAGTCGTGATGATTGCACGTGCCATGGAAAACCAACTTTTTCCCGTTCAACAGGAAGCCTTTTTCGGGGACGACTTCAATCGTACGGATGCCGAACGTAGTCTGGTAGGTGTCGCTCAAACGTCCCTGATAGTACACCTCCGTGTCCGCCCGGTAAAGGTTCGGATGTTCGCAATCCCACAACAGGGGGCGGTCCACCACGAAATCCTGTTCGAGCACGCCTTCGTCATACAGCGACAAGACGGTTTCGCGCTCCGCCACTTTTTGTCCTCCGGGAGCACGCAGAACGGTTTTCAGACGGATGTCCTTGCAGTCCGTACCGTCGGGATATTCCAATTCCGTACGCACCTTCACTTTCGCAAAATCCTCACGCACCGTCGGCGTAGTGACAGTCGTACCCCATGTACGTACCCCGACTTTGCCCGACACTACCAGATGCACGTTCCGGTACAACCCGGCCCCCGGATACCAGCGAGAGCTTTCGGGTTCATTCTCCAAGCGCACCGCCAACACATTGTCTTTTGCGTTCACGGCATCCGTCACGTCGAAATAAAAGGAATTATAGCCATACGGCCAATTCCCCACCTTCTTTCCGTTGACATAGACTTGCGCGTGGCTCATCGCCCCGTCGAACATCAGCACCACGCGCTTGCCCGTACCGAAACCGGGCACGTCGAAATGCAGCCTGTACCAACCTACGCCAACGAAAGGCAGTCCTCCCGTACGTCCGGACTGGTTCTGGGCTTCTTTCTGTCCGTCCTGCTCGATGGCCATGAACTGCCGGTCGTTGTTCGCATCGAACGGCCCGCTTATCGCCCAATCGTGGGGCACGGACACGCGTTCCCACTTTCCGTCGTCCACCTGCACTCCGCCGAACGACTCATTGTCCGCACGGGTAAACCGCCATCCGTCCCGCAACAGCACCGTTTCCCGTTCTCCACCGGCCTGCATCCCCAAGCAGAAGAGCAAGCCCCACACATACAATAACAGTTTTTTCATATTTCTCAGGTTAATGATGAACAGGTTCGTCAAGCCAGCGAATAGACCACGTCCATGACTTTCCGCCCGATTTCCTCCGCCTCGGCCTGCGTGGCTGCCTCGGAATACACACGGATAATCGGTTCTGTATTGCTTTTACGCAAATGCACCCATTTGTCGGGGAAATCAATCTTCACTCCGTCGATGTCGTTCACCTCTTCGTCCTTATACATGTCTTTTACTTTCTCCAGAATGGCATCCACATCCGTCTCCGGCGTCAGGTCGATACGGTTCTTGGCCATGAAGTATGACGGATAGGTGGCACGCAATTCGGACATTTTCTTTCCCGTCCGGGCCAGATAGGTCAACACGAGGGCGATGCCGACCAATGCGTCGCGCCCGTAATGCGCCTCCGGATAAATCACCCCGCCGTTGCCTTCCCCGCCAATCACGGCACGGGTCTCTTTCATCTTGGCCACCACGTTCACCTCGCCGACCGCAGCCGCGCTGTATTCCCCTCCGCGCATACGGGTCACATCGCGCAAGGCACGGGTGGAACTCAAGTTAGACACCGTGTTCCCGGGCGTATGCTGCAACACATAGTCCGCCACCGTCACCAAGGTGTATTCCTCGCCGTACATCGTCCCGTCCTCGCAGAACATGGCCAGACGGTCTACGTCCGGGTCTACCACGAATGCCAGATCGTGGCCGCCTTTTTGCATCAAAGCCTTGATGTCGCCCAAGTTCTTTTCCAAAGGTTCGGGGTTATGGCCGAAATCCCCCGTCGGCTCCGTAAACAGCCCCGTGACCTGCTCCACTCCTAATTGTTCCAACAACCGGGGCAGGATGATGCCGCCCACGGAATTGACTGTGTCTATGGCCACGCGGAAATGCGCCTTGCGAATCGCCTCCACGTCCACTAATTTCAGGTTCTTGACCAAGTCAATGTGCTTTTGGTCGTACGTCTGGTCTTCCCGATAGTGCCCCAGATGGTCCACATCGGCATATTCAAACGCCTCTTCCTCGGCCAACCGCAACACTTCGTTTCCCTCCTCCTGATTGAGGAATTCCCCTTTTTCATTCAATAATTTCAAAGCATTCCACATCCTGGGGTTATGCGAGGCCGTGATGATGATGCCGCCGCAGGCTCCTTCCATCGTTACAGCCAGTTCGGTGGTCGGCGTGGAAGCCAGTCCGATGTTGACTACATCGAACCCCATGCCCATCAGTGTGCCGCACACCACATTCTTGACCATCTCGCCGGAAATGCGTGCATCCCGTCCCACCACGATGGTATTGCTCTTCACCGTAGTCGTCCGGCGAATCCATGCGGCGTATGCAGATGTAAACTTCACAATGTCCAACGGATTCAGCGTGTCGCCCACGTGGCCGCCGATAGTTCCGCGTATGCCTGAAATAGATTTAATAAGTGTCATAATAAGAGTCTTTATGTGTATAATTGAGTTTCATAATAATTTTACTTGGGGCAAAGATAGATATAAAAACAATAAACGGCGGACATCACCTAAGAAATTCTTGGTAGAAATTTATTGATGGGAGATTTTATTACTATCTTTGTACTTATCAAACCTAAACGAAATATCATGAAACGTAACATTGCACTCGGTATTGCATTTTGCTCTTCTCTCTTCGTATGGGGACAAGGGGAAAACGCCGCACAAACCTCTACCACACCAGAGACCTTAAGCCAGAAAGTAGAAAAATTCGGCACGGCCATTCCCCAAGAAAAAGTCTTTCTCCACATCGACAACACCTGCTATTTCGTAGGCGACACGATATGGTATAAAGCCTACGTCACGCGCTCAGACCGGCAGACCCTGACCGACCTCAGTAAAATATTATATGTAGAACTGCTCACACCCGACGGTTATCTGGTAGAACGTCAACAGGTGGAAATGCCGGACGGAACGGGACACGGGGCTTTTGCGCTTACCGACTCCCTGTACGCCGGATATTATGAATTAAGGGCATACACCCGTTGGATGCTGAACTTCGGGCAGTATGAACACCCGCATTCAAAATGGACGGAACTGATGTTCTACTTTAAATCAATGGCCAAAGACTTTTTCCGGGATTATGATAAGATTTATTCACGCGTATTCCCGGTATTCGACCAACCGCAAACTCCCGGAGATTACGTCAAAGACATGACGCTCAGACCGATGCGAAGATACTTCAAATCCGACAAAGGCAAGCCAAAACTTGACCTCCGTTTCTATCCCGAAGGAGGAGACATCGTGGAAGGCACTACCGGAAGAGTAGCGTTCGAAGCCAACACCGAAGAAGGAAAACACATCGATATCGAGCTATCCATACAGGATAAAAACGGGAAGGAAATTGCCCGGACCAAAACCACGAACCGGGGACGCGGCATATTCACTTTACCGGACATACCGGCTGGAGAGAAATATAAAGCCGTATTCCGATACGAAGGATATGATTATACATACGCATTGCCCGAACCGGAAAAGGAGGGCTGCGCCATGGCTGTCGTACAAAAAGGGGAGGTCGTCAACGCCTCTATCCAATCCTCCGGCCTTCCGGACCCGAAACCGATTCTCGGCCTGCAGGTCATGCACAACGGCGTATCGAAAGCCTATTATGACATCAAGCTCGACGACGGCGGCAAAGCGACCGTAGAAATTCCGTCCGACCAGCTTCCTACGGGAGTAAACCAGTTTACGCTGTTCGACGGGAAAGGACGTGTGTACGCCGACCGCCTGATATTCGTCAACCACCACGAATATGACACACCGCAATTAACCGTCGACGGGGTAAAAGCACAATACGAACCTTTCGAGCCCATCTCCCTGCAACTCCAACTGACGAACCCGACCACCGGCACGCCCAATGTGTCATTGGCTATACGGGACCATGCCACGGACGAACTGACATACGACAACGGCAACATCCTCACGGAAATGCTGTTGGGAAGCGAACTGAAAGGTTTCGTCGAGAATCCGGGTTACTACTTCGAAGCGGACGACAGTATTCGTCGTCAGGCACTTGATCTCCTCATGATGGTACAGGGATGGCGACGTTATTCGTGGAAAACCATGTCGGGCGTCGAACCCATGACCGTCCAGCACATGCCGGAACAACTGCAAACCATTTCCGGTTGCGTGAACAGGATAGAAGACTTCCGGTTGGCCTACGGAACGTATGTCAAAGAAGAAAACTGGTTACCCGGAACAGGAACCATGCGCGCTCCGGACACTTCCGTAGAACGGGACGCCACCATAGAAGACATCATGGAAGCCGCAGACCACCCGAACCAAGAAAACAATGGACTTGAATCCGGCAACACCACAGACAATAACCCGCTGACCCAAATGCTTCAGGACAACCAACGTGATCCGTTCACCACGGGCTCCATCATGAGCAACCTGAAAGAAGAAGTCAATGTATGGCCCACATTCATACAAGGCAACCAGACCATGGACCTCATGCAAACGACGGAAAACGGAATGTTTTATATGAAGACGCCTTTACTTTACGACAAATACATCCTGTTCCTTCCGGCTGCGGACAAAGATAAAGGTCAGGATTACATCAAAGACAAAATGAAGAAGGACTTCACCAACGAGGAGGCTTATCCGGACTATTTTGTCAAATTGAACCGGTTCAATCCCTTATTCCCCAAACCGTATGGCTATTACCAGGATGCGCCGCGCTATGACGCAGACGAACGGTTCGACAGCCAAGGCGGCCAAACATCTTTCACAGACCGCCAGCTTGCCACGATAACCGTACGCACCAAACGGGGAGGACTGCGCAAGCTCGACCTTAGCAAACCGGCCTTGGTAGTCGACGCTTACGAGGCATTCAACCTCACGGCCGACTATGGCATGAGCACCGGCACGCACAACTGGGTCACCTTTCCGCAGCAAGTCGCCCTGACCTATATCGGAGACATGGGCATGGACAGGGACTATTTCCTACAAGTCCGGTACGACGGCAAACCGATAAACCTGAAGAGTACCCGCAAGAACGTTGCTCCGCCACGCATGGCCAACGGCACGCAAATTGAGATTCCTCCCGTCATCACGGCCGGAGAAGGCAAAATGGAGGCTTACAGACACCTCCGAAACTTGGACAAGCTTTATATTTACACGGATTACGCTCCCCGCGAACAAGGCAGCTCCAGGTACAAAGGCGACAACCAACCGGATGTCATCATCGACTACCGTCTATTTCCCAACGACGGCTACCAGCCGACATACCGTGACCGACGTTACGTGTTGGACGGATACGCCGTATGCGAAGACTTCTACAGTCCCGACTACAGCCAAAAGCCCCTGCCGGATACGAAAGACTACCGTCGTACCTTATATTGGGTCCCGAACGTGAAATTCGATGCCGCAGGAAAGGCCACCGTCAATTTGTATAACAACAGCAAACCCACGGTACTCAGCATCCAAGCCGAGGGCATTACGACCACGGGCACCCCCATCGTATGGAATAGCAAAAATTAAAACCAGAACTTACCCCCAATCCCTAAAAGCCATGAGGAATTACACTTTTCTTAGCATGTTCAAGAAATACGTGAACTCCAGCCTGATTCTGATTATCGTCACGATTGTGGCCATGATAGTGGCCAATTCCGGTTGGGGAGACGCCTACCGTTCCTTGTGGGAGAAGCCGGTCAGCTTCTCTATCGGTAACTTCAATCTGTTCAGCCACGGTAAAGAAAGCCTCAGCCTGATGGACTTTATCAACGATTTCCTCATGGCTTTGTTTTTCTTTTCCGTGGGGCTGGAAATCAAAAGGGAAATCCTGGTGGGAGAACTGTCTACACTGAAGAAAGCCTTGCTCCCCATCATCGGAGCCTGCGGCGGCATGGCCATCCCCGTACTGATTTTCTTTCTCACCTGCCCTGACGATGCCCTTATGTTACGGGGGACAGCCATCCCCATGGCTACCGACATCGCATTCTCATTGGGGGTACTCTCCATGTTCGGCAAACGGGTTCCCATCGGCCTGAAGATATTCTTGGCGACGTTGGCCGTGGCCGACGACTTGGGCGGCATTCTGGTCATTGCCGTTTTCTATTCATCCGAACTACATTTGCAATACCTGGCTTATGCCGGTATCCTACTTGTGATTTTAGCCATCGGCAACCGACGCCACGTCATATCCAAGATGTTCTACATCGTCATCGGAACATTTGTCTGGTACTCCCTGCTGAACTCCGGCATTCACGCCACCATAGCCGGAGTGGTCGTAGCATTTTTCGTTCCGGCACGCCCCGGAGTCTCCGCCCTTCACTTTGTCAAACATCTGCGAAACAAAATCAACCGTTTCCCCATAGACCAGGCAACCACCAACCACAAGGGGACTACTATCCTGTCCAATGAGCAAATCATGTTGCTCAAAAACATAGAACATGCCTCGGACCGTACGATTAGCCCCTTACAGGATTTGGAAGACGCTTTACAGAACCCCATCAACTATTTCGTGATTCCGGTCTTCGCTTTCGCCAATGCAGGAGTGAACTTGGAAGGCATCAGTATGGACAGTCTGCTCAACGGCGTAGGCCTGGCAGTCTTTTTAGGATTGGCCGTCGGGAAGTTCGTAGGCGTATTCTCGTTCTCCTGGTTGGCAGTCAAGTTGGGATTCGTCCAACTGCCCCAAGGCTGCAACTGGAAAAACTTTTTCAGCGTCTGCATGCTGACGGGCATCGGTTTTACCGTCTCCATGTTCATTGCCGACCTCTCCTATTATAATATAGGTATAGAGGGCAGCACGCTCCTCAATGATGCGAAACTGGGCATCCTTTGCGGTTCCATCGTAGCCGGTGTTTCAGGATGGATACTGCTGGCAGCCCATCTTCCCCGGCAAGACCTTGGAGAGCACAATGAAGACCTGCCTTAAACAGAACCCTTATTTTTCCGCGTAAAAACTGCCTTTTTTCTTTTTTTATCCCCGATATACAAAAAAGAAGGCAGTTTTTACGTCTTTTACCGTCCCGCTGCGTCATTATTACAGATTGCAGTCTAAAAAACATGAATGAAATATGAAACAAACCCTAAACAGTCATCCGGAAGAGGAACCGAATCGGGAGATAGCCGCATTGATGGAGAGCGAAAGACCTCATTTGCTGCGATACGCCTGTTACCGGCTGGGGAACACGGACGATGCCGAAGATGCCGTACAAGACATTTTCCTGCAACTGCATACTAAAAGACAAGATGCAGGAGGGCAGCCCTTGGCAGACTTGCGCAGCTACCTCTATCGAAGCCTTTCCAATTTCTGTACCGACCGGCTACGCCGACGGCAGGTACGAGAATTCGTACCGATAGAACAAGTGTCGCACATCTGTGAAGAACAAGTGGAAAACTTCGAACGAGAGTTCCGGCTTATCTCGACCCTGCTGGCGGGAATCCCCGAAGAACAAGCCGAAGTCATCCGGCTCCGCATCCACGGCAACAACAGTTTCTCAGACATTGCCGCCATTTTGGACATTCCGGTCACGACCGCCAAATCCCGATTCCAGTACGGAATCGAAAAAATCAGAAAAGGAATCAAATCCTAAAGTACAAAACCCTAAAAACAGAACATCATGAAATGTGAAGATTTTAAGAAATATATGGCCGACTTATGCGACAAGCAAACCGACCCGGCCATTACAGAAGCTTGCAGACAACACATGAAAGAATGTGCCGCATGCCGTGCTTATTACGAAGACTTCATGCACACGGTAAACTTACTTACACCCAAACACGCCCCCTCGTTCGGGAAAACCCAACCGGCCGTCAGTATCTCTCCTCTTCAGACGACGGCTAAACCGAAGAAGCATCCGTCACACAAATGGATACAAATAGCGGCAGCCGTGGCCATCTTCATGGCAGGATTAGGCACGGGACTCAGCAACTTTTTCTCAACCCAAGCAGAGGCTGTTCCCTCCATCCCCCTCATTTTCGACCAGTCTATCAAGAGTTCACGTAGTGCGGCCAGCTTCTCCATGTCGGTTTACGCCCGTACTACGCCTAACGAAAATTTCGCCTACATCAATCCGAAATCCGGCTTCATGAGAATCAGCCTGGAATCCTTGCGCCAAAACCAAAAGACATTCTGGCGGTTGGAAAAAGAAGGAGGACGCACCATCGTTTCCGACGACGGGAAACAATACATGTGGACCACAGGCGGCCTTGCCGTATGTGGTGACGAGACGTGCAATTTCGCAGAAGGATTTTCTTCCTTGCTTCGTCCGGAAACACTCTTGGAGCAACAAAAAGCGGCACTATCCGGCAACCCGCAAGCACACGCGGAAATGACGGAGACCGATTCCACCATCACCATCGTGACCCACACCGATGTGTATGGCAACGCCATCAGTGCGTCCTTGCTTGAGAAAGAAGAAAAAAGCTACCGGTGCACAACGGAAAACGTCTTCTCCAAACGGGACGGTCTGCTGCAACAGGTACAGATTTGGTGGGAACGTGACGGCCAAAAAACATTGGTGTTGAAAAGCGAACATATTGTCTACAACTTGCCACTCGTCCCCAGCGTGCTCGTGCAACGCCCCGACACCACACAAGTGACCTGGCTGTCCGCCCACACCCCGGCCATCAAAGCCCCGGTACGCCTGAGAAAACTAACGAACGAAACCGCCCGGGAAGCCGCACAAAGAATCCTGAAGGCCCTTACCGACGGCAAGCCCCAAATGGCCGGCGAAGCACTCTACTATTACACGGCCCAACTTCCTACACTCACCGAAAACATGAAAGGCTGCAAGGTTTCAGCAGTCAGCCAGGCCAAAGAAAAGAAAGACTATAAAGGCGTCATCGTGTTCTACAAACTGACGACTCCGGACGGAAAGACTGAAAACCGCCATATCGCTTTGCGTCGCGACAACCCGCAGGGAATATGGATGGTAGACGGCGGACTATAAACAGAAAGGAGAGGAACCGGCCACGGTATCCTCTTCTTTTATGAAATACAGTCCATCGTCATTGACGGCCCTGCCGGGGTCAGCAGACCTCAGAACCGGGCTTCACCTCGCGGTCTACGGTAATGACACTCAGCGACTCGTCATAGTTCAGCGCCGAGAGTATCATGCCTTGGCTTTCGATGCCTTTCAATTTGCGGGGAGCAAGATTGGCAATGAAGCAAACCTGCTTGCCCACCAGTTCCTCGGGCTTGTAGAATTTGGAGATACCGCTCACAATCGTGCGGTTTTCCAACCCGTCGGCAATCTTGAAGCACAACAGTTTGTCCGCTTTGGGCACTTTGGTGCATTCCAACACCGTCCCCACACGGATGTCCAGCTTCTGGAAGTCCTCGAATGAGATATTCTCGCGGATGGGCTTGGCCTTATAGTTGGCTTCCTCATTGGCTTTTTTCGTGTCCAGCAACTTCTGTACCTGCGCTTCGATTACGTCGTCTTCTATCTTCTCGAACAACAATTCCGGCTTGGCCAACCGGTGGCCGGCCTGCAAGAGGTCCGTCCGTCCCAACCGGTTCCACTCGAAACTTTCCATATTCAACATCTTGCGGAGCCTCTCGCTGCTGAAAGGCAGGAACGGCTCGAAAGCGATGGCCAGATTGGCCGTGAGCTGCAAAGAGATGTAGATGATGGTCTTCACCCGCTCAGGATCGGTCTTCACCACTTTCCAAGGCTCGCTGTCGGCGATATATTTGTTACCGATACGTGCCAGGTTCATCGCCTCCTTCTGCGCGTCGCGGAATTTGAACGCGTCGAGCAATTCTTCCACCTTCGCTTTCACGTCCTTGAACTCATCCAGCGTCTGGCGGTCATACTCCGTCAGCTCGCCGCAGGCGGGCACCACACCATCGTAATACTTCTGCGTAAGCTGCAAGGCACGGTTCACGAAATTGCCGTACACGGCCACCAGTTCGTTGTTGTTACGCGCCTGGAAGTCTTTCCACGTAAAATCGTTGTCTTTCGTTTCCGGAGCATTGGCCGTCAGCACATAGCGCAATACGTCCTGCTTGCCCGGAAAATCGCGCAAGTACTCATGCAACCACACCGCCCAATTACGCGACGTGGAAATCTTGTCGCCCTCCAGGTTCAGGAACTCGTTGCTCGGCACGTTGTCCGGCAGGATATAGCTTCCCTCAGCCTTCAGCATGGCCGGGAACACGATGCAATGGAACACGATATTGTCCTTCCCGATGAAGTGTACCAGACGGGTTTCGGGATCTTTCCACCACGTCTCCCACGAATCGGGCAGCAACTCCTTCGTATTGCTGATATAGCCGATGGGCGCATCGAACCACACATAAAGCACCTTGCCCTCGGCACCTTCCACCGGCACGGGAATGCCCCAGTCCAAGTCACGGCTCACGGCACGGGGCTGCAAACCCATGTCGAGCCAACTCTTGCACTGCCCGTACACGTTGTTACGCCATTCCTTGTGGTCTTCCAGAATCCACTGGCGCAACCATGCCTCGTGCTTGTCCAACGGCAGATACCAATGCTTCGTCTCGCGCATCACCGGTTTCGAGCCGCTGATGGCACTCTTGGGGTTGATCAGGTCGGTGGGAGACAGCGACGTGCCGCACTTCTCGCATTGGTCGCCGTATGCCCCCTCTGCATGACAATGGGGGCATTCGCCCGTAATGTAACGGTCGGCCAGGAAAGTATGTGCCTCCTCGTCGTAATACTGCATAGAGGTTTTCTCCACGAACTCGCCCTTGTCGTACAAGGTACGGAAAAACTCCGAAGCCGTCTCGCAATGCACTTTGGACGTCGTGCGCCCGTACACATCGAACGAAATGCCGAATTCCTCGAAAGAGTCCTTGATGATTTTATGATAACGGTCTACCACGTCCTGCGGCGTGATACCCTCCTTCTTGGCCCGGATGGTGATGGGCACGCCATGCTCGTCGGAACCGCCGATGAAAAGCACGTCTTCCTTCTTCAGACGAAGGTAACGCACGTAAATGTCCGCCGGAACATACACCCCTGCCAGATGACCGATGTGCACCGGACCGTTGGCGTATGGCAAAGCCGACGTGACGGTTGTTCTCTTGAATTTCTTTTCCATTTTTTATATTTTAAGCAATTATATCCTACACTATCGGGTATCAGATAATACCACTCACGCTCGGCAGAAACAAGCAAGCTTGCCTCTGCTCTCGCTTAATCGTGGTTTTCATGGCACAAAGTTACGGAATTATTCCTAAATCTCAGGCCAAACCGCCCCGACAAATACACATGCCGGACACTTGATACCAACGGAAGCCACCTTACCCTCCTGTTGCACGGAAAAGGCCGATAAGTGACAAAATGTAAGCCATCTGTCTTTTTCATTGAAAAAGAAAATGAGATTTTGTGTGCCAATAAGTTGACTTTTACGACTGACCGAATACATTTATTCACAATTCTCTGCTATTTTTCACTTGTTTTAAGCCAAACAGCGATTCAATCTCAGCCGGACGAAAAACCGTTCGGCTGAAAAAACACTTTTTTTGTCCGCACGTCGCAGCGAAGAGCCTTGCCCAAAAGACGAGCAAACACTTGAAAACGGGATGTCCGCGTGCCGCCACAGCCTCTTTCCACTCTATTCGATGTCTTTCCGCTGTCAAAAGCGGCATGTCAAACTGACGCGCAAACGTCGCCCCATGCTTGCGCGCCCTTTACTTTTCTACGGATGTCCTGCCCTCCGACAGGACAAAAAGAAACGGAAAATACCCAGTGGCTGACAAGCAGCTTTTCCACTGACGCACAAGAATCGCGTATTTTCAAAAGCCCCCGCCCCCGAGGCCGTACGAAGGATTCTCGCAAGGCGTAAATTAACAAAACGACAGAAGGAGTTTTATTTCATGCTTTGAATTAGCAAATTGTAAACCTTGTCACCTTAAACGGGGCTGTTGCATTTTCATATCCCTGCCTTTATCAGTTTTATTTCCCCATCCTTATTTTCCACAAAAGCCCAAAGCCATCCTTTATCGACAGTCATACAATGTATATTGACAATATCCGTCGGAAGACAATATCTATGCACGCATTCCCCGTCAAAATCAAACTTCAAGATTTCATTGTACCGCTCTTCCGGCCCGGCTAACACGGCGTAAAAACAATCATCTGCCACATGCAGGGCATTAAATCCGACTACTGTCTCCGGACATACGACGACACAAACCGGGACTGCCCCTTGGGCAATGGAATATTTCGGAGCATAGAAGCCTTTCACCAACTTATGGCTTATTTTTTCTCCGCTCAAAGACAATATCTCAAAGGCCGCCCCTATCCCGGTGGTTATGACAATATGTTTTTCGTCAGGAGAAACACCAAAAGATGCCAAATTACCCCAAACCGACCTGTTGTTCTCTTCTTTTTCGTCCAAAACCGGGAAATCCGAATATGTGGCAAGCACCTTTGATTGATTAAAGATTTGAATCCTATTCTCAGGATGGTTGCCAAATCCAAGGAAACGGTTGTCTGATAAAGCCAAGACTTGATAGAAGCGATGCTCCACAGGGCGTTCGCTTTCCACTTCTTCCATTCTTACCACATCTTGAACAGGATTGCCTCCACCCAATGCCTCTTTTACGGAAAAGCAAACAGTATATTGCGTATTGTAATCGTACACGCAACAAGTCTTCTTATCCTTAGACAAGGACAATCCTTGCGGCAAGATAAATTCTCCGCGCGCCCGTCCCCATTCACCAAAACTTTTAACTACATACCCTTTCGTATGGATAAAATGGCAAAGTTTGTCACTTCTATTATCATCAAAAACGAGAATCAACGAATCATCTATAGTAAAAAGAGAAGTCGGGTTAGAAAAAAAGGTATTCATGCGCACCGAATCTATTTCCAACGTATCCGACACTATAGAACTGAAAGGCAGAGCATGAAACTCTACCTTTTTACCGTCTTCTTTTTTACATGCAAACAACCACAATGTTGCAAGCACAACAAAAACCACTTTTTTCATTTCTCCTCATTCATACTACATGAATGTGCCCCTGAAAGCGTACTATGCGACTTATCACTTGCAGGGATTCCGGCCACATCCTCATACACGAACTCTATTCGCTTTGCCTTGCCGAAACGACCGCTCACGACTTCTCTCTGCCCGACGAAACGATAACCGTCTTGCGACAAGTCTTCGGCCTTGGCGGTAAAACTTTCCCCTTTCTTCCCGTATAAATAACGAGTGGGATAAGCCACGTAGCCCTTTGTGGTCACATAATCTATGCGCACAGCCCTCTCTTCCTTGCCACGGTTCAAACGGGCATCGCCACGGGCAATGCCCAACGCACGCGCCCCCTCATACAACGCTTCCACGTCGTAGTCTTTCAACAATCCGTCCTTGCCGGGAGCCAGATTGACCACCAAGGTATTGCCCTGTTCCACCATGTGTTCGTATGCCGCCTTGATTTTATCGGCCGACATGACACTCTCCGCATTATTCTTTTCAGACCAAAACCAACTGTTGTTCATACAGACCGTGGCTTCGAAAGGCAAATAATAGTCCTGTCCCTCACGACGGTAGACTTTCGGGTCGGCATCCGCACCGCGACGGGTAAACATCGGGTCGTGCAAACGAAAGTCGGAAGGGAAATAATAGATTTCTTCTCCGCCTTGGTATTGGTCCGGGGTACGTCCGCAACGAATACAAGTGTTGACTGCCATCTGGCAGGAAGGCTGCAAACGCTTCACCGTGTCATACATCCGGCCGAACTCCCAAGCCTTATTGCTCTTCACCCATGCCCCGTCTATCCAGAATTCCGAAATCTCCCCGTAACGTCCGTCCATCAACTCGGTGATTTGCGCCAAAGCGAAATCATTGTATTCTTGCGCCAACTGCACGCGGTCCAGCCCCGTGGAAGCCTGCGTGTGGTTCCTATCCCAATTCCGATCCCAAGCCGAATAATACAGGCCTAACTTGATGCCGTATTTGCGACAGGCATCGGCCACTTCTTTCACAATGTCGCGACGGTCGCCCTTGCGTCCGGTATGGTTGATGTTATAGGTGCCCACGGCAGTGTTCCACAGGGCAAAGCCGTCATGGTGCTTGGTGACCAGAACAATGAAATTCATACCGCCTTCGTAGGCCGCCTTGACCCAAGCCTCGGGATTGAGCGTGGACAAGTCCGGATGATAGGCCGAAGCCGGAGAGGAACCGTCCGTCCATTCCTGCCCCAAGAAGGTATTCATCCCGTAATGGATAAACATGCCATATTTCAAATGTGCCTTGCGACGTTGGTATACATTGGCCTCACGGGAAGGCTGCTGACGAATCCAACCGGGAGCATCCTTCCTCCACGCCGCCGGTTCGGGCGTAGCCACAGCTTGCGGGTCGTTATAGATACCGATTTCGTCCACATTGATGCCCTCCGGACTACACTCCAGGAAAGAGACCTGCACATAGCGTGCCGTCACGTTGTTGCCCGTCAACACAGTCCGTGCATCTCCCGGCCTGCGGTGTTGCCAACGTTTCCAATCAATTCCGTCACGGGACACAGAAACCACGATCTCCTCTATACGCCCCTTGTAGCCTTCAGTCTCATAGACATCAATACAGTTGAAAGCCCTCTCCCCTTTCAAATCCAAGGTAAGCCATACCGTTCCCGACAGTCCGGCTGATGTCCAACGCGTACCGAAATCACCGTCCGCCACATGTCCGGGCTCATATCCGGCACCATAACAAGACCCCGAAGACACTTCCGCCCCCAAAGCCATATTCCATTTTTGTCCGTCCGTCTTCGACAAAGCTCCGTAAACTTCCGCCGGAACAGCCCCCATCATCCCTACACATAACCAACTCCACAAGCAGTGAGTCCATGTTTTCATACTTACCATTCTATTCTTTAATTATAGGTTAAACAAACCAAGGCAAAGATACAAAAAGAATCCATTGGAGAATTCCCCAAAAAAGGGATTGTTTTGCCTGTTTCGGAGATTTATAAACTTGGCACTCCTCTGCAGTTCCATACAAAACTACGTGTTTTTGAACACAATTACCAAAAATATTCCTAACTTTGCAACCGCATCGGTTCATCTCCCTCATCGCATACGGGGGAATGATTAAAAGGGAATCAGGTGAGAATCCTGAACAGTCCCGTTGCTGTATGTCTCATAAAAAAGCGTAGTAAACACATACTCTATGCCACTGAAAGGCCGCGTGCCGATTGGGAAGGCGTTTACTGCGGAGACGAGTCAGAAGACCTGCCATGCAATATAGTTCAATAGCTTTCGAGGACGAGCTATGAATCCGAAAATCCCGGGCGGCCATAGGTCGCAGTACGGGGTTGTCTATTCATATTTACGGGTTTTCTTAGAAGCTGTTTTGATGGAGTTTTCACTGTCAAATAGATAGTTCATGGGAGAAATCAAACGCAGGCATGCCTTATGCCTGATGGGAGTCTTTTGCCTGCCCTTACCTGCCGTATCCGCACACCGGACGGACAGCATACGCAACTTGGGCGAGGTAGTGGTCAAAGCCAGGACCTACAAAGAGGTCATTCCCGCACAGACCCTGAAAGGGGAAGAACTGCGGAAGCTGAACAGCTTTTCCGTGGCCGATGCCATCCGTTACTTTTCGGGGCTGCAAATCAAAGACTACGGCGGCGTGGCCGGACTGAAGACAGTCAACATCCGCAGCATGGGCACGAACCACACGGGCGTATATTACAACGGCATACAGTTGGGCAACGCACAGAACGGGCAGGTGGACTTGGGCAAGTTCTCGTTGGACAACATCGAGGAAATCTCGCTCTACAACGGACAGAAAAGCGACATCTTCCAATCGGCGCGGGAGTTCGGCTCGTCGGGCAGCATTTATCTCACCACACGCCGCCCCCGGTTCGAAGGGGAGAAGGATGCCAATCTGGCGGCCAAAGTGAAGTTCGGTTCCTACGGATTGCTCAACCCGGCTTTGCTCTACGAGCACAAAATCAGTGACAATATCAGCGCGGCTGTCAGCGCGGAGTGGATCACGTCGCAAGGCGACTACAAGTTCCGCTACCGGCGCGTGGACGTAAGCGGGGCACTGAAGTACGACACCACCGCCGTGCGCCACAACAGCGACATCGACGCCCTGCGCATCGACGCGGGACTGTACGGCCTCTTCGGGAAGGGGAAATGGAACGTCTTCGCCTACCATTACACTTCGGAAAGGGGGATTCCGGGGGCCATCGTGAACAACGTGTGGAAGCGTTCGGAACGGCTGTGGGACCGCAACTCTTTCCTCCAAGGAGGTCTCGAATGGCATGTATGGCGCGGGCTGAGCATGAAGTTCAACACGAAATACGCCTCCGACTACACCCACTACATGAACAACAACACGGACATCAAGCTGACAGACAATATCTACAAGCAGCGGGAGTGTTACTTCTCGTGGGCTAACAAATACGCCATCACGGCGGACTGGGACGTGTCTGTGGCCTACGACTTCCAGTGGAACGGCTATGAGGGATTCGACCTGAACAAGGACCACGACAAGGAGCACCCGATGAACACGGCCACTCGTGGCACACACTACATCTCGGCCGCCACAGCCTTCACCGTGGCCGACCGGCTGAAGGTACAGGCCAGTGTGTTGGAGACGTTCGTGAACGAGGAGAAACGCCAACGGGACAAGGCACCAAACAAAAGCAAGGTGACCCCGGGGCTGTTCCTCTCTTACCAACCGTGGAGGAAACACGACATAGTGGTGAGGGCCTTCTACAAGACGGCCTACCGCATGCCGACATTCAACGACCTCTACTACACGGACATGGGTAACCCGGCTTTGCTGCCGGAGACCACCACGCAATACAATGTGGGAGCCGTGTACGACCGCACGCGCACCGAAGGCATCTTCCGTAACCTGCACCTCAATGCGGACGTATACTACAACGACGTGCGGAACAAAATCGTATCGTGGCCGCAGGGTCCCCAGTTCCGTTGGACGACCATCAACCTGGGGCGGGTGGACATCCGGGGAGTGGATGCCGGGGCGGCCTGCACGCTAGCCTTTCCCCACGAATGGACGCTGACGGGCAAGCTGCAATACACTTACCAGGAGGCCATCGACGTGACGAACCCGTCGGACACGTACTACCGCGACCAGATTCCCTACATCCCCTGGCACAGCGGCTCGGCCATCGTGGCCCTCTCGTGGGGCACATGGTCGTTGGGTTACAGCTTCATCTACGTGGGGGAACGCTACAACCAACAGGAGAACATCATCTACAACCATACGCAACCGTGGTACACCAGCGACATGACGCTCATGAAGGAAATACGGTGGGGCAAGGCACGCCTGCGCTTCACGGCCGAGGTCAACAACCTGCTCGACCAAGACTACGATGTCATACTGAACTACCCGATGCCCATGCGTAACTATAAATTCGGCCTTGCCGTGGAACTCTGATATGAAAACCGTCCGAAAGATACTATTCCTTCCGCTCCTGTGTCTGGCGGTCTTGTTCGCCTGCCGGGAGATAGAACTGGTCGTGCCTACGGAGTACGAGCTGCTACCGGGCGTGCCCATAGACCCGGACGCACGACCGGCCGGCATGTACCTGCTCAACGAGGCCAACATGGGCAGCAACAAGTCGTCCATCGACTACGTGGACTTCCGCAACGCGTACTACGTGCGCAACATCTACGCCGAACGCAACCCGGAGGTGGTCAAGGAACTGGGCGACGTGGGCAACGACATCCAGATATACGGCAACAAGCTGTATGCCGTCATCAACTGCTCGCACAAGGTGGAGGTAATGGACGTGCGCACCTGCAAGCGTATCGGGCAGGTGGACATCCCCAACTGCCGCTACATCCGCTTTGCCAAGGGGAAAGCCTACGTCTCGGCCTACGTGGGTCCCGTGGCCATCGACCCAAACGCCCAGTTGGGAGCCGTATATGAAGTGGACACGGCTTCGCTTGCCGTCACGCGCAAGGTAACGGTGGGTTACCAACCGGACGAACTGGAGGTGCTCGGGGAGTACCTTTACGTGGCCAACTCGGGAGGTTACCGCGCACCGGATTACGACAGCACCGTGTCGGTGGTGGAAATCTACGGCATGAAACAAATCCAGAAGATTCCGGTGGGCATCAACCTGCACCGTATCCGCAAGGACCGCTACGGCAAGCTCTGGGTGACTTCGCGCGGTGACTACAACACCATCCCCTCGCGCCTCTACGTGCTCGACCGCAAGGACAAGAACTCCAAGGAGATGGTGGTGAAGGACACGTTGGACATCCCTTGCTCGGAAATGTACATACAGGGCGATTCGCTCTATTTCTACAGCGTAGAGTGGAACAAACAGACGGAACGGAACACCGTCACCTACGGCATCATCGACGTGCGGACGGGCCAACTCGTCACCGACCATTTCATCACGGACGGGACGGAACAGGACATCGTCATCCCATACGGCATCTGCGTGCACCCGACAACAGGGGACATCTACGTGACGGATGCCAAGAATTACGTATCGAGCGGAGTACTTCACTGCTACGACCGCCACGGGAAGAAGAAATGGAGCGTACGTACGGGGGACATCCCCGCACACATGGCATTCTACGACCCGCAATAAAAACGGAATTGGAACATGAGACCCATATATAATAAGGTAATAGGAACGTGCGCGTCCGTCCTGATGGTATCCTGCCAACAGGACATCCCGATGGTCAGCCTCGGGGTGGACAGCCAATACCGCATCGAACGGATGCGGAAGCTCATCCTGCGGCCCGAATTCACCGGAGAGGCCTACCGTTGGACCATGAAAGACAGCGAAGGAGCCGATTCCACCGTCTCCACCGAAAGGGAATTCATCTTCGTGGCCGAAAAACCGGGGACGTACGCCCTGCGCTTAGACATCATCGACGCACAAAATCCTGTAACGCAGGAAGTGGAAATCAACGTGGATGAGGAAAGCGTGGCTTACAGCCGGTATATCACGGAAGTATATGAATACCGTCCGGCCCCCGGACAGTTCGTCAACATCATGCCACTTTACGAAGAAGGCGATACGGAAGAAGACATGTGCCGGAAAGCCCGGGAAAGCATATCGGGCACGAACGACATTATGATTTCCTTGGGAGGATACGGCGGCTACGTCACGTTCGGTTTCGACCACACCGTGGTCAACGTACCCGGGCAAAAGGACTTCAAAATCTTAGGCAACGCATTCTACGCAGATGCCAACCCGAACCCTTCGGCTCCGGATTCGGGAGGGAGTTGCGAACCGGGCATCGTCATGGTGTCCATCGACCGGAACAACAACGGGCTGCCCGACGACGAGTGGTACGAACTGGCCGGGAGCGAATACCATAAACCGGAAACCCGGCACGGCTTCCAAATCACTTATACCCGTCCAGCAGCGGACAAGGTGCCCACGCCGGACGACAACAGCCCCATCACGGACACGACTTACATCCTTTGGGAAACCGGAGACGGCGAAAAGGGCTATATTGCGAAAAACGCTTACCACACCCAGGACTACTACCCTGCGTGGATTGCCGAAGACCGGTTGCAGTTCAGCGGGACGCGTCTGGCCGACAACGCCGTGGACGAAAGCGGTGGGAATGGCTCTTATTTCGTCCTTTATGCCTACAAATGGGGCTACGTGGACAACCACCCTAACAACGAAGAGGACAAAATCAGTTTCGACATCGGTTGGGCGGTGGACAGCTTGGGGAATCCCGTCCACTTGCCCGGTGTGGACTTCATCCGCGTATATACCGGTGTCAACCAGCAATGCGGTTGGTTGGGGGAAACTTCCACCGAACTGAGCCGTGCCGAGGACCTGCACGTAGAAGACCAGACCCATTATTTACCCAATCCATAACCCTGAAACCATCATGAAGAAAAGAAGATTACATTTGTATACGGCGGCCATGCTGTTTGCATGCGCTTACAGCCTGCACGGGCAGACCACTTACACCGATGGTGTGTTCATGCTCAACGAAGACTGGTACGGACACAACAACAGTACCCTGAACTTCATCCGTCCCGACCACCCGACCGACCCGTTCGAGTATTATATCATACAAAACAATGAATCCAATGCCGGACAGTCGCTGGGAGCCACGGCGCAATTCGGTGCCGTCTACGGCGACTACCTTTTCATCATCTCCAAACAGGATCAGGACGCGGGCGACGGGCTTTCGCCGGGCGAATCGGCAGAGACCCGCCAAGGAGGCCGCATCGTGGTGGCCGACGCACAAACCATGGAAATCAAAAGCCGTATTCCCATCATCAGAGCCAATGAAAAAGGAGTGTCCATCGCCGACGGGCGCAGTTTCGTGGGCGTAGACGAGACGAAAGGATATGTAGGCACATCGAACGGCATCTACATCCTCAGTTTCTCCTCGTTCGAGATTACGGGACGCATTGAGGGGACAGAGAACCCTCTCATCACAGGGGACGAGGACAACGCCGACGGCGTGGGACCGCTCTACCAGAACCAAATCGGCATGATGCTGCGTACGGCCGATTATGTATTTGCCATACAACAGGACAAGGGGGTCTTGGTGATAGACCCGCAGACGGACAAAATCATACACACCGTGGAGGGATGTTTCAGCACCATGACGCAAAGCAAGGACGGCGACATCTGGGTGGGACGCAACACCAACATGGACTATCAGCATTACCCCTACGGCAACATGGGGTCGAGTGGTGAATGCTGGGAGGGCAAGGAACTCTTGCGCATCGACCCTGAAACGTTCGAGACCGAAGCCGTCCCCATGACGGAAGGTGGCATCAACCAGACGTGGTATGCCTGGACGGCCGGTTCCTTATGTGCCAGCACGCAGGAAAACGCGCTCTACTTTACTTATAATGAAAACCGATGGAGTTGGTTCACGACCTCCAAGCTCTACAGGTTCGATATCGACACGCGGACATTCACGCAGATTTACGACAGTGCCACGGACAAACGTTATTTCTACGGGGCAGGCATACGCATCCATCCGCTCGACGACCAAATTTACGGGGCGCTCTATTTGGACAACGTAGTGCAAAGCTACTGGATATACCAAATGGACAACCAAGGGAACGTGTTGAAAGAACTGGAGCCGATAGACCGTTACTGGTTCCCGGCCTTGTTCATCTTCCCGGACAACCACGCGCCCGAGGTGGAGGAACTGCCCGACGTCACGTTGGAAGACGGGGCGGTGGAAATAGACCTGAGCAGCAAGGCCACCGACAAGGACAACTTGGACGCGTCCATCGTGAAAACCGTAAAGTCGAACAGCAACGAGGACGTGGTGGAAGCCCGTATCCGGAACCACCGGCTCACCCTGCAACCGAAAGCCGTCGGGGAGGCCGACCTCGTCATCCGTTTCAACTCCAACGGGAAATACGTGGACCGTACGTTGCACGTAAAATCCCTCACTACCGGAATCCGCTATACGGAAGAATCCCCGGCACGCGTATGGGGCAAAGACGGACGTATCCACATCAAGGGATTGCAACGGCCCACCCGCGTCCTCGTATACGACACGGACGGACGGCAGATTCGCGACACTGTCCTGTCACCGGGCGACTGCATCGAAGGGTTGCCGGGCGGCAAATGCTACATCCTGAAATTTAACGGAAAACAGTATAAACTGATTTATTAATTCATTAAATGTTTAATCCAATGAGAAATTTTACTCAGAAACTGACGGCACTCGCCGCTGTGGGGTGGCTCTCGCTAACCACCGCACTGGCCGGTGAACAGTTCGTGCCGAAGGAGTATTCCTACAAGAATGTGGGAATGAGCTCACAATCCACCATCAACATCCCGATGACGGACTTGTTCACCTACCCCGACGGGATGGATGCCACAGCAAACCTCGACGAAGCCGGGGTCAAGACCGAATTCGAATTCACGGACGAAAACGTAGTGGGCCTGTACAAGTATGAATATTACAGCTTCGGAAAGGTGCAACAGCTCTACCTGATGCGCAAAGGGGGATATGTGACAGGACCGGCCGATGTGAAAGTTAAACTGACCTATAACGGAGAAACGGTGGAAAACACACTGGATATAGACATCGTGTCGCTCATCGCCCAAGATGACGAATACACGGCCGACCTCGGGCAGGCACTGATGATGCCGGTTCTGAACAATGACAATTTCATGAAAAACGGCGACAAGGCCAACGCCACGATCGAAATCCTGCAAGCCCCCGTTAACGGACAGGCCACTATCGTTGAAGGAGCCGATGGCGCACAAGATACCATCAAATACGTGCAGAACGAGGGACTGGACAACTATTCATTTGACGAGTTGAAGTACAAGGTGACACTCGGAGAAGAGACCTCGGAAGCTACCGTGAAAATCAATATTCACAAGAATGCATACGCTTCGCGCGTTATCGACTTCCTGCCGGCTCCGGGGCAGTTCACCAACCAATTGTCTAAAAGCAATTCGGCCGAAGGGACATTGGGAACCAAAGGAGGCACCCTTAGCTTAGGGTCATTCGGAGGATATGTCATCTACGGCTTCGACCAACCCATCATGAACAATCCGAAAAACCCCTATGGGGTTGACTTCACCATCAAGGGCAACTCATTCGTAGCCAACATCTACGGCGTATGGACGGAACCGGGTGCCGTACAAGTATGCCAAGACCTGAACGGCAACGGCGTACCCGATCCGGAGGAACCTTGGTACGAACTGGCCGGTTCGGACTACTGGTTGAGTACGACCAAGCGGAATGCCCAGATGACCTATTACAACCCGAACTACGACAAGCGTTACACCGTACCCTGGACACTGAAATACACGGACAAGGACGGGAAAGAACAGATGGAAGCAGGTGCCGTGCTGACCAACCAGTTCCACCAGCAATCCTACTATCCCGACCCGTTCGATTTCGGTTGCGACCGAGACTCTGTAACTTTCGAAGGAGCTATTATCCGCAGTTCGCTGGACATGAGCGCACCAAGCTACATCGAGTTCTACCGCGCCCCGGCCTTCGGCTACTGCGACAACCGCGGGTATAACAAGACAGATCTCACCATCGCCCAAAACCCCTATTACAATGACGAGAACGGCAATGCCGCCGACGGCTTCGATATCAGTTGGGCTGTAGACAAGGACGGCAACCACGTGGAACTAGACCACGTGGACTTCGTAAAAGTCTATTGTGCCGGAAGCGCCAATGCCGGATGGTTGGGAGAATGGTCTACCGAGGTCCTAGGAATCGGCATCACGACTCCCGACCCGGACTACGTGCCCCAGGACTATTACCTGAACTATATCGGCATCACGCAGCTTCAGGTCATCCAAGGACAGGAATGCCAGTTCGAAGGTTTCCTCTTCAAAAACGGACGGCCTGTCACAGAGGGGACACAGAAATGGTGGCTCTCGACCGACAGTGTGGGTACCATCGACAACACCGGACTGTTCAAAGCCACAGGTAAAACGGGTAAGACCAAAATCTACTTCACACAGAAAGAAGATGTCCCGACCGACTCCATCGACATCGAGGTCGTGAACCTGACTTCCGTACTCATCGACCTGGAAGGCAATGCCAGCACCGTGTCTAACGACAGTACGAAGATGATTGTAGGCGAAACCATCTACATCAACGTGCAATGCACGGACAGCCGTGACGGCAGCCTGAACGGTACCGGACGTAACCGCTACATCTACGAGACCTTCGACTGGACGACCTCAGACCCCGAAATCGGAACCATCAACAACGGTTCTTTTCACGGCCTGAAAGCCGGACGCACCATGTTGCATGCTTACTCACGGTCCAATCCGGAACTCTCCGACTCCATCCTCGTCATTGTGGAGGAAGCACCGGAACTCAAGCCCGTCAGCGACCCCATACGCCTGGCTTATTATGAACCGGAAGGCACCAAGGCCAGTAGCGAACTCTTCACGGCCGGAAACGGTTCCACTATCTATCTGGACGGCGTAAAGTCCACGAGCCACTACGAACACGCCATCGAGAAGAACGAACTGGGCTATAAATACAACGAAGGAGAATACGTCACAGACACCCTGACCTTCGACCTGACCCATTACGGGCAGAAGAAACAAATGCAGTTGTGTATCGTCTACGCCCCCGACACGAAGGCTTCCGGCCGTCTCCTGCTGTACAGCGACAAGAACGCCGTGAAAGCATACGATGCCGAAGCCCGCGAAGAACACGTGAAGACTCTCATCGAAGAATTGGCGGCCGATTCCGTACAAGGATTGACGGCTGACGGTGCCTTTACCTACATCGCTGCCGGAGACAGCATATACCGTTACAACACGGTCGATGCCTGCTGCACGCACAAGCTGCAACTGCCCGGAAAGGCTACCGTCGACCGCATGCTGACGGCACGCAACCTCCTATTGGTCGTTTCGCATACCCCGGCCGGAGACTACCACCTCGACATGTTCTACAAGACCGACCTTGAAGCCATCAAGACATTCAGCCTGTCCAAACCCGCAGCCGACATGGCCGTAACGGGCGACAAGCTCTATGTCCTCACCTCTGCGGACGGCAAAAGCGGCATGGACATCTTCGACCTGAAGAACTTCATACAGGAACGCCAAGTGTCGTTGGGACAGAAAGGACTCGGCGTGGAAACCCTCGTGGCTCGGGACGCACGCGTCTACGGCATCCGCCCGTATAACCCCACGACGGAAGAGGCTGCGGCCATCCTCGAATTCAACACGACCAACCACACGTCCAAACTGATCGGGACTGACGGTATCCAGGCCTACTTCGAAGGCGTACCGGCCGCAGTCAAGCCGATGGGCGGCGACTCCATCCTGTTGGCCAACTACAACGGCTTCACCGCCTACGACACCAAGACTGGGGAAATCCGCGATGGCATCATCATGGCGGCCGGAAACACGGTATACCCCACCGAAGCCGTACAGGATACTCTCTCGCAGCGTACCTACGTGGTTTATGCCGATGAAAACGCGGAGACCTACCAGGGAGCCGTCTATTATAGCGATGAGTTCACCAAAGAATTCGACATCTACGACCTCGGCCGCACACCGGCCAACCTGTCTGCCGTACCAGAATTCGCAGACAACGAGGCACCGAAACCGGCCAGCCGCTTCAGCATGAGCCCCAACAGCTACTGTTACGAAATGGGCACCAGTGCCTCCGCGCATACCATCTGGAAATCCAGCAACTTCACCGACCACGAGGGAGACTTCGACATCTACCTGCGCGGACTCGAGAAATACCCCTGGATTACGCAGCTCGACAACCTTGAAGACGGCGACATCCGCATCGAGGCTCTTTACAGGGGCACGGTGGACAAGGATTCCGTCATCACCTTCCAAGTGGAAGCCATCGACCGCGCCGGAGCTTCCACGCTCGTGGATGCCACCTACACTATCAAGGCGCAGATCGTCAAGCCCACCGTGGCCCAAGCCATCAAGGACACCACGACCGTGCTCGGCACCGATACCCTGCGCATCGGCCTGAAAGATGTCTTTGCCTACACCGGTACCACTTACGGCGTCACCCTCGCCAAGACCGTATCGGCCAACGACAATGCCGCCCTCGTACGCGACAGCATAGACACCGCTACGGACTCGCTCATCCTCATCCTCACACCCGGAAAGACCGGCATGGCCAACCTGGCCGTACGCTACACCGTGGCTAAGGAAGGCTATGGCGAGAAGTTTGCCGAGACTACCTTCCGTCTCGTCGTAGAAGACCCGAGCGCGATAAGCGGCAGTACCGTGGCACAGCACTTCCAAGTATTGGCCAACCCCTTCAAAGATCATTTGGAGATCCGTATACCGGAAGACGGTATCGTGACCCTCTACGACATGAACGGACGTGCCCTCATGCAGAAACAACTGCAGGCTGGTACGAACATCATCCCCACAGGGACACTGGCAAACGGTACCTACCTCCTGAGCTACAAGGGAGAAACCCAGAAGGTCGTACGCGAGTAAACAAAAGCCCCGTCCAAAAGGTTTAAACCAAAACAAAGAGAGGTTGTGTTTTTGACACAACCTCTCATCTATTATTAACATTACACCCAAACAATAAGCATATAGCAAATACTGCTATACTTACATTTTTCATATCCTTGCCTTTATCAGTTTTATTTCCCCATCCTTATTTCCCACAAAAGCCCAAAGCCATCCTTTATCGACAGTCATACAATGTATATTGACAATATGTTTTTCATCCGGAGAAACACCAAAAATGCCCAATTACCCCAAACCGACCTGTTGTGCTCTACTTTTTCGTCCAAAACCGGAAAGTCTGAATACGTGGAAAGCACCTTTGATACAATAAAATCAGGGATAAAATCAGCAAGAACGAAGATTCTGGCGTTTTCAGCCCTGTTCTTGCTTCACTCCATCCTCATACAGCTCACGATTGATGTAAAGTCTGCCCTCTTGGTCACAGTCGAGCACACCGCCCTGTCCCAAGGTGATGTTATACCCCTGACCGGCCAGGACATAGCCGTCGGGAATCCGCAACTCTCCGGTTAGTTGGCTCCAGTCCACATTGGCAAACAGGCGAATCACTTTCGTGCCGTCCGGTCTCTTTTCATAGAATTGCTCCGGCACCTCCGCTCCCGCTTTCAGGGCTTCGTATAGTAGCCTGGCATCGTCAGCCGAATAGACACCGGAATAACGGTGTTGCGGCATATCCTCCTCTTCCTTGGTAGACCAAGGGATGATGATGGAACCGTCTCCTCCACCGGCCACCGGCCCGTCTTGCAGGATGATTTCATCAAAACGGCACAATTCACCGGCTTGTACCTCTGTAATATCCTTTCCTGTCGGTTTTCCATCGTTGTCAAGATTGATACCATAGATATTTCCGGTGTAGCTCTTATTGTTGTACATCACAATGAAAAAGCCCAACTGGCTTTCCGGACGTCCGTCCTCTCCCTCCCAAAACCTGAACGGGGGAACATACAGGGCATGGTAAAGCAGCTCGTTGTTGAGGTCATTCGAATAGCGTTTTCTCCAATCGAATTCTATCCCCCAATGCTCCTCACCTGTATCATAGTGGAATGTCACATAATGAAAATCTCTTGTAGACGTAGCTACCGTATTGTCGGCCTGGTGGAACTCCGCCATATTGAACGTAGCCTGATTCGGCAGATTGGGGAATATGATTTTACAGGAATCCACCGGAGTCAACGTCTTACCATCCTGAGTCTTATGTGTAAACTTACGAAAAACCAGTTTGCTCACCTGTCTTTTAAAGTTCATAGACAGTTTGAAATCACCCGGCCTTATTTTATCCGACACCGTATGCCCCACAAAATATTCCAAGCCTTTCGAGTAGTCCCCAAACATCACCCTTCCTAGCGCCGTTCCATCAGACAGCGTGTCTATGTGCACGCCTGCAACGGGATTTTCCACCGGATATTTATCGTCCGCATAATTTGCGGCAGGAGGATTTGACAATGCATGAAAAGTATATTTGACAGCTTCGTCCTCCTCCCAATAGAATGCGGAAGCTTTGTCCTTGGCCGTCAATTCTCCGATAACTCCATCCGTAACCTTATAACATCCCCAACGGGGCTTTCCCAATGGTTGGTTATTCAGCACCATGGTCTTAAGGAAATAGAACTCCCCGAATTTAGGCCCTGTTTCGTTTTGTCCGATAGCGTCACGTTTCTGTACAAATCCTGTGCCTACTCCCGAAACAACGATTTCCCTCCGCCCTACCGGCAGCACCATGTCGTCTGATTCCTTGTCGCACCCGGCCAGCAAAAGGACGAGCATTCCCATCATCCACTTTATCTGAATTGTCATATTCTTCATCATTCCTCCTTCTTCTATTTATCCGAACCGACAAAAGCACCCGTTCCGTCGGCACTGTTACCCTTATCCTTCAACTCCGACGTACTTCCCGAACCTGCGGTAAACGTTCCAGCCTCATAATGGGACTTCCCTTCGTAGGGCGTGGTGTCGAATCTGTTCCGACCCTCATTCCGGGCAATTTCCACCGCATCCCTCATCGCCCCGATGACGCCTCCGAGAGTGTACCAGCTATGGTCATTAGGCGAAGGATAGTCCGGAGACATTGCCACCTTACCGAACGCAATACCGCCGGTCACCGATGCCTTGTCGACATAACCCACCAAGCCGCCCACTGCGGCATGGGTGTTCGTTTCTTTATAGTCGGCCACTTTTCCACCCGTCACGTTTCCGGCCACGGTAACATCGGAAACCAGGGCGCCGAACCGCACACCGCCTGCCACGCCACCGGTATAGTTCCAAGAGCCTTCGGCCTCCTCCGCATGAACAGACACACGCACGTTGCCACCCTCCAACGTTCCGTTGGCATCAGTAAGCAGTCCCACCACGCCACCGGTATATCGGCTACCCGTTCCCCGGCACTTGTTGGTGACCACAATTTCGGATCCTGAGCCACCCCGCAAATTGTCGACATTTGCCAATGTTCCGTTGCATTGCCCCACGACTCCCCCCATACAAGAGGTATATGCCGCTTCTGGATTGGCCGCCCCTGCTGTAACTTTAATGCTGCCCGACAGCATGATGTCCGTCAGGCTGCCCCGGGGCAGTTTTCCCACCAACGCCCCGATACAATAGGCCTTATCCAGTCCATCGCCATTGTGCAGCGTAATGTCCAGTTCGGCGTCCGCCAGGCTCACGTTGCTGACGGTGCCTCCCTCGCAGACACGGGCCAATACCCCCCATCCCGTATCGTGGTCGGCAGTCGACGACGCATCGGGGTCACTCTCTTTGTGTATGAGCCGGGCACCTCTCAAATTCAGGTTCTCCACCGTACCGTACAAAGTGTTGAACATAGGGTTCACCAAATTCAAAATGCTGAATCCTCCTCCGTTGAAGGTCACGATATCCGGCAGATCCTCCGGAATGAAAGACTCTCCGTTAAAATCCACATTTGCCATCAGCTTCATTTCGTTCCGGTGCTTGTTTTTCTGCAACAGCGTTACCGTATCACCATACAAGGTACACGTATAATCCTTGTTGCATTCCTTAATGGCATTCATGAAATCCTTGACATTAAAACCGTCATACTTCTCCACCGTGGGGTCATCCTTGTCGTCCCACCAGTTATCCCCGTCGTCCGGAGTGATGTTGCTCTTCAAATCTTCCAACGAAACCGTGTAGGACTCTCCGGCCTTCAACTCCCCCAATTCCTGTACGTCGGATATGGTGATATAAGCATATTCGCTTCGCTTCAATAGGGAAAACGTACTGTAATCCCCCGGTGCCAAATGGAAGGTGACCGACTTCTCATCTCCTTCGTTATCCACCTGCGCGGTGATTTGCCGACTCTCCTCCTCCACAAACCGGAAATGCAGTCTGTTATCTTCGTCCAACTTCATCGTGCAGGCGTTTTGCAGCGAGCGTTCCACCCCGCCAACCGGCTTGAACCGCAGTCCGTATTCATCTTCATCGTCCACTCCGACAAGTGTCAGGCGTGTACAAAGATGATGAAACGCCAGATGCACGGCATGTCCGTACTCGACTTTTTCGGTCACGGCTTTCAGCGGGTCGGGATTGAACACCGAGTCGCGATAGGCAAAACGGTCCAACACCACCGGTTCCAACTCCACGCCAACCTGAGCAACAGGCCCCGTCCAGTTTTCCAGATAGTAGGCCGTGAACTTCGCGTCCTTCGCGTTCCAGGGCCAGGTCATCTCATACAGCTCCTCCGTTCTGGTATTGACCCACGCTCCGTTTTCCAGCGTCAGTATCGTATATTTGGTCACCTTCTCTTCCGTCTGGGATTCGGTGGTCAGGGGGTCTAAGGTAAACTCTGCCGACACATGAATCACATCGGCCTCCTTAAAGTCCTTCTTGTCCGCTATACCCCGTTTCAGTCCGGCCACGTCCTGCGGCCATGCCGTGGTGAAACAAACCGGTATCCCCGGCCGGCTTTTCACGCCATAGAGAGCATCCACATCCTCCCGACATCCCACCGACAGCAACAGCATTATGCCGTACACCATCCATTCTATCTGTCTCTTCATACTGCAAATCCTTCTTTTTCCGATTAATCCGTAATGAGCACACGGTTGATTATTTCACCGGTAACCGACCCTCCGAAGCCGGAGGGCATCCGACCGACCACACCATCGACTATCCTCTTGTAATCCAAGCCCGTTTCGTCCTGCATCTCCCGAGCCTGTACCATGCCGTGGAACTTGCAGTCGGACACATGGCCTCCGATCATCTCCCCGGCCAACACACCGGCCACACCGTCGCGGCACATCATCGCCGCCTCGCGCACCGTGCAACCGTAAACCTCACCGCCCGAAATGCACCCTGCAATACAGCCGGAAGGGGCATCCACAGTCATGTTTCTCACCGTCACGAAATCCAGATGCAGGTTTCTCAGCCGCCCGCCGCGTATCTCCCCTATCAGTCCCACCCGTCCGGAGGAAGGCGCGGTATGTTCAAAATCCAACATCAGATTATGCAAGACATAGCCTTTACCGTCAAACGCCACCCCTTCTGTCAAAGCCTTGACAAACGCTCCGTTTGCATCGGGCTTCATATCCTTACAGTCTATATCGTTCCACAAATAAAAGGTCCAGCCCTCTATTCCCGGAGTCTCCCCGTCGTTGTGTACCCCATAGTGAGCCAACTCGACAGAGTCTGCCACATTCATTGCCTCCCACTTATCCACATTCCGGTTATACACCTTCAGCCATGCGGCAAACTGCTCTTCCGAATGGATGCCCGGCAACTTGTCTACCTCTCCCACATGCTGTTCGTTCCAGTCTATGATTTCATGAGGATAAACGGTAGGGACAATTCCCTCCATGCGGATGGTCAACGGATGTTTCCACCCTCCCTCCAGTCCGGTCAAGGCCTCTCCCCTCGCGGGCTTCACCCGCTGGAGTTTTCCGGTCTTGTCCTTCACTTCGATATAGTCTATCTTCGCCCCGGCAGGCAGGATGACCGGATAGACCGTCCTCGGTTCCTGCCCATCCAGCAATATGTAATCCTCCACCCGTGGAGCGGTAAAGGAAGAACGGCCGAAGCCATACAGACCAGCCTTGTCCAACGGCACCGTATCCACCGTAAGCGGAAAGTCTTCATAGGGAGGCGGGCTAATCTCCGTTCTGGCGATATGCGCTCCCAAAACATGATAGGTCAGATGCACCGTCAGTTCATTATTGCCCTCTGTATCAGGCGAGAATCCTTCGCCCAAAAAGAGCAGCACCATCGCAAAACGATGCCTGAACTGATAGTTTATATTGGCATAATGGTTCTTCTGCGCGGTCAGCAGGTCCACAATATGCGTGCCATCCTCCGTAAAGATGTGGATATAATGTTCCCCTTTCTGTTTCTTAGTCGCTTCAGCCAAAAGCATTCCATTCGATTTCACGTAGTCCGGCGGCATCTTCTCATCGGGCGCAAACGGGAAATAGGCAAACGTCACTCCCAACTTGCCCAAAGAGATACCGGTCACTGTTGTTGAGGTGAATTTGCTTGAACCGCCGATATTAGAATACACCAACTCTTCATTTTTTAAATAGTCTTCATCATCGTTACCGTTTCTATGACTCCAACGATCCGGTTTGGAGCAATTTATGTCATGATAGGAATAGAATCCTATCCTGTTGCCGGATGAAAAACTGCTATATGTGATGTTGAGCCGACTGTCGTCCGACACGGTTCTGACCGCCATCGAACCCGCTATCTCACCCTCTATTTGCAGATAGTCCATCCTCAAAGGGTCATCGTCCGTCCACATCTCGTCCTGCCGGCAACCGATGAAAAACAGTATCACTGCCAACCATCCCCATATCCTATATCTATGCTTCGTGTCCATAATGTTTCTATTTCTTTAAAAGTTGGTCTTTGGTTATAATGGTATCTCCTACCTTGATATGAAACCCGTTTTCGCCAGAAGCCCCACCTCTATTATTTATATCAAATTTGACATCATTGAATTTCGGCAATTCCGTACCGGCCGGAACATTTATATCCTGCAGCAGGTTGAACACCCAGTGCCCATCTTCTTCAGCCCCATGCCACATACCGAACCGCATCAGGCGATAATTGTCATGCGAAGGATTCTTATTATATGTATTTGCCAAGGCAATAAAATCGTCCCAATCCGTGATGCCGCTCTCTCCCAAGACAGGTCTCTCTATAAGTTTTGTAGTCCAGTCCGACACCTCCACATTCACAAATTCTATTTCGCGCCCTGCCACATTTTCCAGCAACTTCACATTAAAGGTAAACCGGTATCCGGGCCAGAATTTAAGGGGCACGTCCTTATACTCCACCCACTTATGCTTATTGTCGTCATACCTCCACCAGTCCATAGTCTCCGGAAACAGTCCGTGAAACACCTTGCCCTCTCCCAAGTCGATAAACAAATCGGGTCTGTGTCCAAAGTCACGAAACTGGGACCTATCCGGCGGAAGCACCCATACTGGGGTGGAGAAAACCGTATTCGTTTCATCAGGTTGCAGGAACGAATCTTTGACCCAGAAAACATTTTTCTGAGAATACCTGGCACCGGGTTGCCCGTCCTGATATATTTCCCCCTTCATACGGCTAAATGCCTGGTTGCCATCCGTTGATGCTTTGCCTTCAAACCCCGGGGTTTCCATCCAGATTCGTAAATAGTCCACCCAAACCCTGATTTTGTCCCCTTTCAGTGCCTGCTGCAATCCTTCTACCTCACTATGAAAACGGAAGCCAACGGCAGTCATCTTGTGTTCCAAACGGAATTGGAGCGTGGTGCCAAATCCCACATTCTCCAATTTTCCCCAGATGATATCCACCTCTTCCGCCGCCGGAGTGCCCAACGGCGCAATCATCCGCTTGAATTGATTCCCCAAAGTGTCATCTGCTACCGGAGGGTTCTGCGGCCCGAAATACATCATTCTGAAATTATCCGTCTGCAAATAATGCACATTGTCTGTTTTTCCATCAAAACTCGGATTTAGTTTCTCCTCCTGTACCGGATAGTTATACAGATTGTCCAGATAAACCGCCTCTACAAGATTCTTCTCCTTATCCTGTACATAAATGTCTTTCCACATCAACGGTTCCTTTGTCTCCACCTTGGTATAGACATACCCGTATCCGTCTTCGTCGAACACACATTTCGCACTGGCCATCTCCCCGTCCGGATACGAGGGATACGTGAAAAGCATCGTACGGCTAGTGATGGCTTCTTCCTCTCCCACCTGTCCCTCACCGCTCCGAGTAGCAATGCCCAGCCCTCCGGTAGCGGCACAAACCATGACCGGTTTGTTTCCGTCTACGTCGCTTTTCATGCCAACGCCCGGCTCATCGACACAAGCTGCCGTCCACAGCAGCAAAACTGCCGCCATACATATTCTCGCTTGGATATAATATCTGTTTCTCATATCGTTCCTATGGTTGTGTTTTGGGTTTGACGGGCACCAACTCCATGTCTACCTCGGCTTTGCTCCACGGCTCCAATATCGCCGTCAGCACCACCACCTCGTGGGTGACGGCATCGATGGCCAACGACAAGTTCAGTCGATGCCCAGCCTTTAAAGAAATCTCCGCCTTATTGGGCACAAATTTATACAGTGTGGTACCTTCGTTACCATCGTTTCTCTTTACGTTAAAATAGAGAAAGTCTTTTCCCTCGTTCAACAAACTCTGCTCCGGCACGATGGCCTGAAAGAGGTATTCCTGATAGCGTGCTTCCGTATCGTCCGTTTTGACCGGAGAAACCGTGCGCCGCATAATAACGTTCTTTCTCCTATCAGAACCGGCCTCGGTCTTGTCATCGGCATCCGACACACGGACAGTGCGCCGCCCGTCGTTGTCGATGACCTCCGAATAGCTCACTTCGTATGCCCGCAACATACTGCGCAAATAGGCACTCTGCACCGCTTCCGGTGGGAAAGGTCCCTCTGCCGGATTGTCTCCCACAGGAAGTTTCACCTTCACCTGCACCATGGCAAACGCATGATGGAAGGTGAGGGGTACCCTTTTGCCGCGCTCGCTCAAGAGCTGACGCCGATAGGCTATCAGCATATCGGCCTCATCCAACGCCCCCTCTGCACTCTGGTCATCAGGCACTTCGTCCAGATAATGCTTGCCGGGAAAGTGTACGGCCTCGAAAGGGAAATAAATGGAAGTCGGGACAAGCGTAAGCCAGTTGAAGCCCTCCCCCTCCGCTGCAGAAAACTTATAAGGATATTCGTCGGGGCCTACAGTATCGTTCGTATGCGTATATCTATAGGTATAATAGTTTCCATGCTCGTCCTTAAAGTTCGGCTGAGAATAATTCACCGGACAGTAGACGCGGATTTCATCGCCCTCATGAAAATATTCGGACTCATAAAGCGCATTCTCCCCTTGGCCCACTATGGCCCGGAAATGCACACCCGAATCCTCGCTCTCCGACACCGCCATCTCTTCGGGAGAGGTGCAAGCCCCGAACAGCAGGAACCCTATCGGTATGATATATTTCAGTTTATCCATAATCCTTACCATCTTTATTGTTATATGCCGCCCGGCGTCACTTCTTCCCATCCTCCGTCTACCGGTTTGTCGTCTATCCAGGTGGTCACCCTTACGTCCAGAGAGTTGTCTCCCGGTTCAGGCCATTGTCTGACTCTCGCCTTGATTACCACATGCGTGCCGCGTACCAACGATTCCAGATTGGGCAGCTTGGCCGACACCGATACGGGATTTTGATCCGCACCCTCCTCTGTTTTGCGGATTTTCAACGTCAGATAATACTCCTGCACATTATTCTCCTGTGCCTTCCCTTCCTTTACATTGCCCAGAAACTTGGTTTCATGCAGATAATAAGTATTTTCGTCGGCTTTTGCCAGCCCACCAAACTTAATAGCTATGGGCTTTTCATACACATGGCTATAACCGTGAAATCCGGATTCCGCCGGCACTTCATAATTTCTCACCCATTTCTGTGCGTCTGTCGTCCCGGCCAGGTTCACCAATTTGTCCCACTCGCTGTCGTTCATGCGAGGCACCAGATACGATGTCTTGGCCAACTGGTCTATCTTCCATTCCAACACTTCCATGGGAACGGCATTATCCCCGTTCTCATAGCTCAAGGAGAATTTCACGGGTACATAGGCCAGTTCCACAGTCACTTTCGTGAGGTAGACATGCGTGGCCCGAGTGACAAAATCCTCCATTCCGTTATCCACCGAAAGCGTGATGTGCTCCTTGCGCGAAGCGATAGGAACCTTGCCATGTTTGGGGAACGGGAAGTTTCCGGTACCGTCAGTCAGCTTCAAGCTGTCCAGCCCGGTTATCATTTTAGCTCCCGGCAGTGTGACTATATCTTGAATCAGTTCTTCCGAGTTGGCCAGGGCATACAATATCTTTTTACCCACCGTTGTCATGATGCCTTCCTTTTTATATTCATACAGGAAACGGCTATCTTCGGGGACACTGTAATTTTCGACGTCCATCAACTCGTTGAACTCTACGTTCTTCGTTTTTTCATCCAACAGAATGACGCGCAGTTCCTTCACCTTTTCACAATCGGGCACATCCCTTGTCGGTGCGGAGAGTGCGACATTCAGTTGCATTACAACGGACTGCGGCACACGAGCATACGCATCGTCAAATCCGGGCTCTTCTACGGAGTCCTTGCAACTGCCCAACAGCAGGGCCATCCAAAGAATACCCCAAGACAAACTGCCATACAGGAAATTATGAACCATTGTTTTTCTCATTGCCTTTTATCAGTTGTATCAAATTTCTACTGACTGGTTACGGACCCGCCGACTCTGCACGCCCACAGTCACATCCACATAAGCCCAACGGTCTCCCACAAGGAAGAAGCAGAACTTGTAGTTATATTCACGGTCAAGGTATTCTTGCACCTTGTAGCTCTGTTCGGCCGCATTGCGGCCCGACACCACACTTTATTATATATAAGAAAGATCAAAGTTCCTCGAATTGCACCCTCACGCTCCAATTCAACACACTGATGCCGATGTTCACGTAAGCCAGCTCGCCCCCCTTCAGGAAGAAGTCCATCTGGTAATCGTACCCCCTGTCCAGAAATTCCTGAGGCGAGTAACGGTAGATTTCCTCCGAACTGCGCAGGCGGGACAACATGTCGGGCAAGTTCACCCGTACGATTTCGTTGCCGTTGCGCTTGTCCGTAATGGACAACACACCATCGTCCGCCGGATCCTCATGGTACATGATACGGGATGTCATGAAGTCCGCATGGGCTATCTTGCCCGTCACGGCCTCCGTGTCGTCCGAAGCGGCACGCACCGGCGTACGGTCGTCCGTATTCCACGTGTCATGGGGTTGGTAAACCACTGGCCCCATACTCTCGTCCACCGAGTTATCCCAACGAAGCTGCATGTTGCGGTCCACAATTTTCATATCGTAATTCTCCACGTCCATATCCGTAGGGTCATCCAATTCACGGAGTGACACGTTAATCTTCTTTGTGTTGCGCATCAAAGAGATTTTATGGTAAGTGGGACGCTGTCCGAACACTTCCACCGGGGTACATTCCATACCGTGCCATACCGTGTCGAGCGGCAGACCGCCGTTGTCCACCCAATTCAACGTTCCGCCGGAAAAAGTACGGGATTCGCACTCCAAATGCACGCCCACCTCGCACAGGGAATCACCGGACTCGGGCAAAGCCCTCAGAAAACGGGCACGGTCTGAAGCAAGCATGTCGTCATAACAACATTGCCCTGCCAATACCAGAAATTGGTAACGGCCCGGTGCCAGGTCCATGTGCATGGCATAAAGCGGGTCGGCCAAGGGACGGTAGTCCCCCTCGTTCTTCACCTCACGGCAGGTCACATAATGCCCCGTTTCGTCAAACACATACACGCTCACCGCCCCTACGTGGTCGTTGAACATGTCGGCACGCTGCAGGTTATAGTCATATTTAAACGACAAATACAGCCCTGTAGGACAGTCGTCCGTCTCGTCGTGCATCATGTCGCAGGACACCGTCAAGGCACCGGATATCAACCCGCACCACACTGCAAACCATTTTTTAATCATATACCCCATAAGACTTATCTTTTCGTACTACATTCACATTATTCATTTACTATATGTCGTGGGAGTCCCCTATCGGGACTTGCCTCTTCATGTTCCATTCCGTTGGGTGCGTCTCCTTTCCACCATGCCTTTAAAACGCACGGTGTCCGCACCGGATGTCTTTCCCGTCGTCGTCCCCAGCCTCAACGGTACCGGCCGCTTCCTTTCACGAAAGCCTTCGGGGAGAGAATGGTTTTTAAAAAGCGGAGGATGCGGCCGCCGAAGCGACCGACATGCCCTCCACTATGATTATAAATTAAAGATCTACGTTTTGCTGACGTTTAGCCCAAGAAAGGATATTCACCTGAATATTCACAAAATATTTGTCAGGATCGTCCCATTCGTCATCAAGAGGATTGATTTTCGGATCACCCGGGCTGCTGACAGAAGTCACGCTCAGTTCGTACCAATTGTTACGAAGTACACCGTAGCGTCCCAAATGCTTTTCTTCAGTATATATTTTTTGTTCACCACTTCTCTCATACGGAGTCAAATCGTCACCGAAATGTTTGATCAACGCCTTGTAGTAGCTTTCACCGGCCTTGAAGTACTTGATGGCGCCCATACGCCTGTCGATAGATTTCAGATAGTCACTTGCGACCTCCACGCCTTCTTTCATACGTTTGTTGTTGTTATCTTGTTCGTCATTATAAGTTTTTTGAGTAACAACCTCCCATTTGTCTTTTTGAGTATCGAAACGCTCATATTTTGTATAGGTTATCTTTCCACCTTCGGCCATAGTATATTTACCACCGGCTTTACCTTCTTCCTCAGTAGGCAGAGTTACCTTCGCGGCATTATGTTTATCAAAAATACCCAACTCCCGACGCTCAGCGTCACTCATGGATTCTAATACTTTCTCCTTCAACGTTTCCGTATTGTAGATGGAAGCAGTCGTACCCAACTGGTAGAACGTGCCGTCTTTGTCTGCATTTCCGGGTACATACTTGGCTTTGAATATCACGCGGGTCGTGGCATATTCAGCTTGATTGTCGGTGTTGAACGTGTTCTCCAAGCAATATTGAGGTGCTTCCGAGCCGAAGCTGGTGAACGTCACTCCCGCATTATCTTCCAACACATTGAACTTCTCTTTCACTTGTACCAACTGCTCGGCTGTCAACTCCTGACCATCTTTCGACGTTTCATCAACAGCCCAATTATAATTTCCGTCTACTCCCCAATATACACGATAGGGATTAGCAACAGATCCGATGAAACGCGTTTGACCGCCAGTTACCGACCAACTTCTCCATGTATCAATACCGTCCACGTCACGTACCAGTTTTGAGGTCTTGTTCGTCACGTCCAAAGCCCAAGCTATCATTGTCACCTTGTCGCCCTGATACGCTTCCCCCACAACTTCCTTTTCTCCAGGTTCGATCAAAGTGACTTTAGCCATACCGCGTTCCACGTAAATATCGGCAGCCTTCACTTTTTTCGCTTCTGCTTCCGACAGTCTGATTTTGTCCTCAATGGGCACCAACGTGGTAACCTTCGTTCCTGCCGCATCGGAACTGATAGGAGCATTTGCCATGTAGAAGCCGTCACCCGTCATGTCAGCCACGTTCATCGCGCTGGCAGTCAAAAAATCTCCGAAAGTCACTGCTTGTCCTGACGTACCAATGCCTTCTACCGAACCATCGGCATTAATCGTAAAACGATTGTTTTTGTTCAGCACCACCAAGGCATAACGCTTATCCCCAACTTCGGTCAAGGCCGGCACTTCCTGAACCATGTTGGCATACGTGGTCACATTTCCACCTTGCGGTTCCCACGGCTTCAGATCAGAAATGTCGTACGCCTTCAATAAAACAGCCTGACTCTCCTCTTCAGCATCACCTTTCTCAAACACGAGGAAAGCAGCGTCTTTCACTTCATATTCACTATCCATACCGTCTGCGAACTGATCGTTCGCAGCACGGAACGATGCTCCGGACACCATCGGGAGATTGATACTCACCGCAACAAACCCTTCATCAGGCGATGTCGTTGTACCACCGCCATTCGGACTTTCCGAAATGTCGTCATTTGAACAAGCTCCCAGCAACAGCCCTGCCATCGCTAAGGAAAACAAATACTTTTTCTTCATAAAAAATAAATTGGTTAATAAATAAGTGATATAATAAGGTTTACATCTTCAAAAGTCACTCCATATCCATCAGCCTCAGGTTCTCCGTCGCCTCCTTCACCCCGGCCTGGCCCGCCTGCCCGAACAGGCGGCGCGCTTCGTCCTCACGTCCTTGCCTGGCAGCCATCACCCCACGGGCATGCACCGCTTCGGGCAAGTTGCCGGCTTTAGCCAGATAGGCTTCCGCACGGCCGTACTGCCCCGACTCTATCATCGCACAGGCCACATTAAGATTGGCCGTCGGGTCGTCCGG